>Ga0070665_100000132_pt1 | contig 140229 bp, 121 predicted proteins | sample KBSS13metaG_FD_65862 | JGI IMG/M metagenome (GOLD analysis project Ga0070665, IMG submission 65862) | Switchgrass rhizosphere microbial communities from Kellogg Biological Station, Michigan, USA - KBS S1-3 metaG | ecosystem: Host-associated > Plants > Roots > Rhizosphere > Soil ...
ACAACTACCTCGTGTCGCAAAACCCGGCGGCGGCAACGGTCAGCAGCGACGGAACCGTGACGGGAACGATCACCGGTGTTGCCAACGGCAGTTGTGGAATTACTCCGTAAATGGTAGCGGGTCGATCGCGATCGACCGCTACCATGGACGCTGCACTCATTAAGGAGGGAATTAAAAGTGGCAGAACCGTTCCTGTCGGAGATCCGCATCATGTCCTTCTCCTTCGCGCCCAAAGGATGGGCACTGTGTAATGGTCAGCTCTTACCCATCAACCAGAACCAGCCTCTCTTCTCACTGCTGGGAACCACGTTTGGAGGGGATGGCCGGGTGAATTTCGCGCTTCCCAATCTGCAGGGCCGCGTGCCGATCCATGTGGGAAGCGGGCACACCCTTGGAGAGAGGGGCGGTGAGCAGGCACACACGCTTTCGATCGCCGAGTTGCCGACTCACACCCACTCGGCGAAGGCGTCGCCGCAGTCCGACAATACGAACGTCGCCATTCCTACTGGAAACTTCCTCGCCAGCCCACTCTCGCAGACCTATACCCCCCCAGCCGGACTGGGTGCCATGAACTCCACGACCATCGCGAACGTCGGTGGAAGCCAAGCCCATTTGAACATGCAGCCGTTTCTCACGCTGAACTTCTCCATTGCCCTGATAGGCATCTTCCCTTCGGCGACTTGATAAGGAGCGAACGATGGCGCAACCTTATGTGGGTGAAATTCGGATGTTCGCCGGTAACTTTGCTCCCGCGGGCTGGATGTTCTGCGAGGGGCAGTTACTACCGATCTCCGAGAACGAGACGCTGTTTCAACTGATCGGTACGACTTACGGCGGTGATGGTCAGTCTACCTTCGCGCTGCCGGACCTTAGAGGCCGCCTTCCTCTTCACATGGGGAATGGATTCATTCTGGCTGAAACCGGGGGAGCCGAAGAGATAACCTTGACGGTGCCACAGATTCCGGCTCACAGCCATGCGTTCCTTGCAAGCGGTAACAACGCGACGACTACGAACGCGGCCAATAACATTCCGGCGACGACTCCAAACTACACTCCTTATATCGCCGCGAACACGAATACGCCTCTAAACGCGCAATCCATAAGCGCGACCGGCGGCAGCCAACCTCATACCAACTTTCAGCCGTATCTCTGTGTAGACTTCATCATCTCCCTTTTTGGGATCTTTCCGTCACCGACCTAGGAGGAAGATATGGACCCGTTTGTTGCCGAGATACGCATCTTCCCATTCAACTTCGCGCCCAAGGGATGGGCGTGGTGCGATGGGCAGCTCCTGCCGCTCAGTCAGAATACGGCCCTGTTTTCCTTGCTTGGGACCACCTACGGCGGGAATGGAAAGTCGAACTTCGCGCTTCCCGATCTGCAGGGACGGGCGCCGATGCATCCCGGGCAAGGTCCTGGACTGTCTCTCCACGACCTTGGTGAGACAGGAGGCTCGGAAACGGTGAGCCTTCTGGAATCCGAGATCCCAGCGCACTCGCATGCCTTGATGGCCTCTAATCAGCCGGGAGAAGATCCACAGGCTGTCAGCGAGTCCTTTGCCCGCTCAGTAGGGGCAAATCTCTACCAGGCGAGTAACGCGAGCCTCGGACAGATGTACGACGGCGTCCTCGCCCCCGCCGGTGGCGACCAGCCGCACAACAATATGCAGCCCTACCTGACGTTCTACTTCTGCATCGCCCTGCAAGGGGTCTTCCCCCCCAGGGGATAGTTCCAGGTCGTGCCCCGGCTCAGTCTGTTGAGCCGGCGGCACGCCCGTTTAATTTGCTTATTGAAATTATTCAGGAGGGCCAAGATGAATATCCCCGAGAACTCTGAATCCGACCCACCTTCCCTGCTTCGGCGCCGCGATTTCCTGGCGCTGGGCTCCGCGGGCCTGCTGATGCCGCTGTTCGGTAATCTGGCCTGGGCCGAGCCTCTGGCCGCCGCCGCGGTAACCGCCGTTCAGCCGATGTCCGTCGGCTATATCGACGGCAGCGAGGAGTACCGTAATCTCAAGTGGCTGCCGCGCAAGATCCGGCGGCCCATGCTCAAGGTGGAGGGGGAGGAGACCGAGGAGGCCCCGGTCATCGTCCCCGCGGCGAGCCTGTTTCAGGCGGACACGTCCCTGCCGGGTCGGCCGCTGCGGATCCGCGTGCACGGTCTCTATCCGCCGATCGCTCTGGACCGCAAGCGCCGGCGAGAGGTTCCGCTGGCCATCGATCTCGAAACGATCTTCTCTTCGCCCGACCCGGCCGATCCAGCGCCTCTGCGGTTCTTCGTCTGGAGCCTGCGGCAGAAGCCGGGCTGGAACCCCAGCCCGCCGGTGAGCTTCCGATTTCCCGTCGACTGGCAGGTGCTGCCGCAGTTCGTGCTCCGGGTCCGCGGAGCGGGGGGTGTCCATAAGGTGCTGCGGACGAAGTTCACCCTCGACAACCAGGCGGGCCAGCCGAAGCTCCGGCGGGGCGTCTATGTCCTGGGGCTCGATCCCGAGTCCTGGAAGTGGTCGGCCAAGGTCTCCGATTTCGCCCGCGTGGCTCCTGCCGAAATGTTCTCGGTGATGATCTCGATGGACCCCGAACCGGAAACGGAACCGGAAACCTAGGCAGTGGACTCCCGCATCACCCTCCGCCCGATCGGGCCGGACGACATGGACCTCCTCCTCCGGGTCTACCGCAGCACCCGCGAGGAGGAGCTCGCCATGGTCGTGGACTGGACCGAGGAGATGAAGGCCGCGTTCGTCCGCCAGCAGTTCGAGGCGCAGCACGTCTGGTATCAGGAGCACTACCAGGGCGCCACGTTCGACGTCATCCTGGTGGACGGCGCTCCCGCCGGCCGGCTCTATGTCCACCGCCGGCCGGACGAGATCCGGCTGGTGGACATCACCTTCCTCCCGGAGTTCCGGGGGAGTGGGCTCGGCAGCTCCCTCCTGAGCGACCTGCTGGCGGAGGGGGAGGCCGCGGGCAAGGCGGTGACGATCCACGTCGAGATTTACAACCCGGCGATGCGACTCTACGAGCGGCTGGGATTCCGGCCCATCGAGGACCGGGGTCCCTACCGCCTGATGAAGTGGTCCCCCTCCTGATGGTTTGTCAAGACAGAGCTGACACCCCAAGACTGTGCTGACAGATCAGTAGCTCCCGCCGCAACGCAATCGACTTGTAGGCGCGACCTTGTGGGGTAACCCCCACAGAATGCCCGTCCAGCCTCGCTTTGACGGAGCTCCCAGGCCTCTCCCAAGGTCCGGCTAAGGGCTCTCTTTTTAATATAACTATGCCGCTATGACGATAGCACCGGTTTTGCATTGCAAAGCGGTGTTCCGGTCCAAGAAGACGATGCAAAGGTTTTTCAGGTAAGTCTCCCCCTAGGGAACTCCGCGTTGAGTCGAAGGTGAATCATGTCTTTGGAGGTCTGTCACTATGAAAAGTTTGCGGTCCGCTGTGCAAATCTGTCTACTCCTATGCCTGTTCCCCCTCTCGACGGGTTTCGCGTCGGCATCGACCCTGACTCTGAGCGGCAACATCCTGTTCTCTTCCCTGGATGGCTCCGCTCAGGATAGCGACGGCCTCGCCAATGGCGTCTTCACGGTCAACGGCGATCTGGTGCTCGACGGCACCATCAACTGCAACGACGACTCCTCCCCTGCCGGGAGTGCCGGCGCGTGTCCGATCCGGATCACCACGTCCGGCGATCTGACGCTGCGGGCCGGGAGCGGGATCTTCGCCGAGAACCGGCGCGGATCCGGCGCGGCGGGTAGCATTCTGCTGACCGTGGGAGGCAACCTGACCCTCCGAGGGCCCGCGGGATCGCTTCCGGGAGCGATCGTATCGAGCAGCCGGCTCAGCAACGCGGCGAAGCCGGCCGGCTCGACCACGTTCTCGGTCCATGGCGACGTCACCCTGGAAGCGGGCTCCATCGTCACCGCGAGCACCCCGAACGGAACGGCTGGCACGATCGGGATCACGGCGGACGGCAGGGTTACGGTCGCGGGGCTGGTCGCCTCCGGTCCCAGCCGGCAGGTGCTCGGCACGAAGCTCACCGGCAAGATTCTGGACGACGGCAAGAGCACACAGAGCGGCGGGTCCATCGTCATCCGGTCGAACAGCTCCGCGGGGGTCCGGGTGGAGGAGAAGGGCATCATCGCCTCTCAGGGAGAGGTCTCCGGAGCACAGATGGTCCTCCTCGAGGGGTGCGGCCTCGAGATCCGTGGTCTGGTCGCTTCCATATTGAAGGGGTCGGGTCCCTCGCAGGTCGTGCTCCGTTCCGGCCAGGGTATCCTGGTCGACGGCCGGGACCTGGGGGTCTCCGGACCGACCTCGGGGCGCGCGGGCCGGGTCCGCGCCGATGGCGTGGAAGGCGGCTCCGCCGGCTACATGGTGGATCTCTTCGCGCAGGGGAACATCCAGGTGCTCGGCCGGTCCTCGGCGTCGAGCCTCGCCGCCGTCAGCTCCTCGCCCGGGACTCAGACCCAACGCTCCGGAGGAGCGATCACCGCGATCTCGCTGGCGGGAACGTTGTCGGCCACTGGGAACGCTTTCGAGGCCGGCAAGTCGACGGCCGGCAACCAGGGCGGCATCATCGACCTCCAGGCGAAAGGCAACGTGACGCTCGACGGCGCGACTCTCCGCGCCGTCGGAGATTTCAGCACGTCCTCTTCATCCCGTAAGGGGGGAAGTCTCTCGGTCCGCTCCTTCCAGGGCGCTCTGAGCTGGACCTTCGGCGTGGGGGACGTGCGCCCGGTGGGCACGGGGACCCCGGCCTCCACCCGGGGGACGATCAACCTCACCGCCTGCGCCGGCATCGACACGACGGGGACGCAGTTCCCCACGGTCGGCTCCGCAAGCCTGTCGTTTCCGACCGAGAACAACGGGGTCTGTTCTCCCACCGCTCCCACGCTCCCGAGCGGCGAGCCGCCGCTTCAGGTCTGCAACCGCCCGCCGGTGGCCGACAGCCAGACGGTGATGACGGACGAGGACACGCCGGTGACCATCACCCTGACGGGCAGCGATCCGGACGGCCAGCCGCTGACCTTCACGATCGTCACGCCGCCGGCCCACGGCAGCCTGGGTCCGCTGACCTCGCCTACCGCGACCAGCGTCCAGGTGGTCTATACCCCCATCCTCGATTACAACGGGCCGGACGCCTTCACGTTCCAGGTCGACGATGGCAACGGCGGCACCGGCACGGCGACGGTGACCCTCTCCGTGAAGCCCGTCAACGATGCTCCGAAGGTCGATGCGGCGACGTTCACGCTGAACGAGAACTCCCCCAACGGGACGGCGGTGGGAACGGTGACGTTCACCGACCCGGACGTGGGGCAGGCGCACACGTTCGCGATCACGGCCGGCAATACGGCTGGAGCGTTCGCGATCGATCCCACCTCGGGCCAGATCACGGTGGCGAACAGCGCGGCGCTGGACTTCGAGACCAACCCGAGCTTCTCGCTGACCGTGCAGGTTACGGATGACGGCTCGCCGGCGCTCTCCGGGACGGCGGCGGTGACGATCCATATCGCCGACACCAGCGAACCGCCCGTGGTCAACCCGGCGACGTTCACGGTCGCCGAGAACAGCCCCAACGGGACGGCGGTGGGGACGGTGACGTTCACCGATGGGGATACGGGCCAGACCCACACCTTCTCGATCCTGAGCGGGAACACCGGCGGAACGTTCGCGATCAACCCTTCGACGGGCGCGATCACGGTGGCGAACAGCGCGGCTCTCGACTTCGAGACCACGCCGGTGTTCTCGCTGACGGTGCAGGTGACGGACAGCGGCTCGCAGTCGGGCACGGCGACGATCACGATCAACGTCGGCAACCTCAACGAGGCGCCGGTGGTTCAGCCGGCGACGTTCACGCTGAACGAGAACTCCCCCAATGGGACAGCGGTGGGAACGGTGACGTTCACCGACCCGGACACCGGGCAGGCGCACACGTTCGCGATCACGGCCGGCAACACGGGAAGCGCCTTCGCGATCGATCCCACCACGGGCGCGATCACGGTGGCGAACAGCGCGGCGCTGGACTTCGAGACCACCCCGAGCTTCTTGCTGACCGTTCAGGTGGCGGACAACGGCTCGCCGGTGCTCTCGGGTACGGCGGCCGTCACGATCAATCTCGCCGATATCAGCGAACCGCCCGTGGTCAACCCGGCGACGTTCACAGTCGCCGAGAACAGCCCCAACGGAACGGTGGTGGGGACGGTGACGTTCACCGATTCGGACGCGGGCCAGACCCACGTATTCTCGATTTCGGGCGAAGTATTTGCGATCGATCCCTCGACGGGTACGATCACGGTGGCGAACAGCGCGGCGCTCGACTTCGAGACCACGCCGGTGTTCTCGCTGACTGTACAGGTGATGGACAGCGGCTCGCAGTCGGGCACGGCGACGATCACGATCAACCTGACCAACGTCAACGAGGTGCCGGTGGTCAACCCGGCGACCTTCGCGGTGAATGAGAACAGTCCGATCGGCACGGTCCTGGGTACGGTGACCTTCACCGACCCCGACGGGGGGCAGAGTCACACGTTCGCGATCACGGCCGGTAACACGGGCAACGCCTTCGCGATCGATCCCTCGACCGGCCAGATCACCGTGGCGGGTAACATCAACTACGAGGTGACGCCGAGCTTCTCGCTGACGGTGCAGGTGACGGATGGCGGGTCGCCCAATCTCTCGGGCTCCGCGACCATCACCATCGGCGTCAACGACGTCAACGAGGCGCCAATCGCGGGAGCGGACAACTACAACGCTCTCGGCAACACGCAACTCCGAGTGGCGGGGGCGCCGGGCACCGGTCTCCTGGCTACGGCGGCGGCAACCGGCGTGCTAGCCAACGACAGCGATCCCGACAACAACCCCGCCTTCAAGAACCTGACCCTCGTCGCGGCGACGGGGACGTCGGCGAACGGTGGTGACTACAGTCTTGCCTCCGATGGCAGCTTCTCCTACACGCCGCCCGCGGGCTTCACCGGCAACGATACTTTCACCTACACGCTGTCGGACGGTGACAACACCTCGACGGGCATGGTGACGGTGGCCGTATCCAACCGGGTCTGGTATGTGCGGGACATCGTTGACGAGCGGAATGCCGCTGGTGGCGATGGCCGTTCCACCGACGCCTTCGACAGCATCGCGGCGCTGAACGCGGCGACGACCAACAACGGCGACATCATCTTCATCTTCCGCGGCAACACCGGCACGACGCCGCTCGCCGGCGGCATCACGCTCAAGGATGGCCAGAAGCTGTGGGGAGAGGGGGTCGGTCTTACCGTAGCGCCCTTTGGGACACTGGTCGAAGCCGGCTCCAAGCCGAGGATCAACAACACGGGCGGTGACGCGGTCTCGGTGCCGGCCACGGCGGGCAACCAGCAAAACGTGGAGATCCGCGGCCTCGACCTCCAGGGGAGCGGCAACGCCGTCGACGTGACCGCCTCGGGCGCCAACCTCGTCGACGTCACCATCAGCGACAACGCCGTGAGCGGCGCTGGGCTCGAAGGCATCGACCTCAACGCCGGCAGCACCGGCGCCTTTACGGCGACGATCAACAACAACGACATCGCCGCGACGGGCAACGGCTTCGACGCCCGCACTTCGGCCGCCACCACGCTGACGCTCAGCTTCACCAATAACGCGGTGGTGTCCAACGCCAACGGCGTCGTGATCGATGGCTCCGGCGGCGGCACCACCACGATCACCGGCTTCGCCAACAACGGAGTGAGCGGTAATACGGTGGGCACCGGCATCTCGGTCACCAGCGCCAGGTTCGACGCCACGCCGGGTGGCGCCTATCAGCAGGTTTCCGGCGGCGCGACGGTAGTCGGCGCCTCGGGCAACGGCGTAGGCGCGAGCGGCGTGGTGCTCTCCAACGTCTCCGGCGATCTCGCCTTCACCGATCTCGACATCTTCGCCAGCAACGGCGCGGCCTTACGGATCACCGGCACGGGAGCGGTAAACACCGGCGCGGGCACCGGCACGCAGGTGACTGTGGGCGCCGGGGTGGCGATCTTCCAGGCGACTGGCGGTCCGGCCGTGGATGTCACGAGCGCCACGATCGACCTGCAGCCCACAACCATCACGAGCACGAATAGTCCGACGACGGGTGTGGCACTCAACACCGTAACCGGCACCTTCGCGGCGGGTTCGGGCAGTAGCATCAGCAACATCACCAGCGCCGCCGGCACCGCCTTCCAGGTGGGCAGCAGCAGCGCGACCATCAGCTACGCAGGGACGATCAACGTGACCACCGGCAAAGGCGTCGACCTCACCAGCAACACCGGTTCAACGATCAGCTTCACCGGCATGCTGACGCTCAGCACCGGCACCAACCCCGCCTTCACGGCCACGGGTGGCGGCACGGTGACCGCGACCGACACGGCCAGCACGCTGACTACGACGACAGGCACGGCGCTGAACGTGGCGAACACGACGATTGGCGCCGGCGGTTTGAAGTTCCGGAGCGTCTCCGCCGGTACGGCGGCGAGCGGTCCGGCAAACGGCATCGTGCTCAATAACACAGGGGCCGGCGTTCTGACAGTCACGGGTGACGGCACGACGAATTCCTGCCGGACTGGTACGACGAGTTGCAGCGGCGGAACCATTCAGAAGGCTACTGGCGACGGGATCTCCCTTACGGGCGCGAAGGCCAACCTTTCGCTGATGTGGATCAAGAACAACGCGAACAGCGGTATCAAGGGAACGACGGTCTCCGGGTTCAAGCTCACCGACTGCCTGATTCAGAGCAACACGAACTCGACTGGAGAGCAGGCGGGTATCCTGCTCAACGACCTGAGCGATGCGAATTCCCAGGTGACGAGAGTCGAGGTGAGTGGGTCGACCGAGGACAACGTCCGGGTTCACAACTCGACGGTTACCGGTACGGTCACCTTCAGCAACTGCACGGTCAAGGACAACAGCGCCGGCTCGGGTAACAACGGCATCTTCTTCCAGACGAATACGACCGGCAACTTGACGGGCACGGTCCAGAACTCGACTTTCAGCGGGAATCGCACGATCACCCTCAGTGCAGACTCCGGCGACGGCTCGACATTGAGCGCGACGTTCCTGAACAACACTATTACTGCCGGTTCGCCGAACCAGGGCAATCAGGGCATCCAGGTCTCGCGAGCCTCGACGTCGACGCTGACCTTCAACGTGGATGGGAACACGATCTCGGGCATGATCAGTACGCTGATCAACGTGTTCAGCGGCAGCGGCCCCGGCACGGCGACGGGTGACGTCAAGAACAACATCTGCACAGGGACGGGGGTCGGTGGTAACCAGTTCGGGATCCGTGTCTTCAACTCCGGTACGAGCGCACTGGGCCAGGGCACCATCAATGTGAACGTGGCGAATAACACGGTCAGCAACATCGACAATGCCTATCCCATTTTCGGTGAGTCCTCGAACTCCTCCGGGAGTGGCGGGCTGTTGAAGATGGCGGTCACGGGGAACAACGCCTCGGTAGTCGCCGGTGGCACGGCTCTCGACGCCATCCGTGTCCAGGCCCGAAACACCAGCACGGTTTGCGCGAAGGTGAGTGGGAACACGACCAACGCCGGCGGCCCTGGGTTCTATGGTCTTCAGGTCCGCCGGGCCAACACGTCGACGTTCAACCTCGAGGGGCTAACGGCGGGTGCGCAGACGGAGCCAACCGTTCACAACTACCTCGTGTCGCAAAACCCGGCGGCGGCAACGGTCAGCAGCGACGGAACCGTGACGGGAACGATCACCGGTGTTGCCAACGGCAGTTGTGGAATTACTCCGTAAGCGGTCGTGAGTCCGGCTGGGGTTCCGCTCCCTTTGAGGAGCGGGCCCTTGCCGCTTCATGGGTGGCGACCCGCCCCACCCTCCCCTCAGTAAAACACGGCCTCGTAGAGCATCCCCCCGGCCTTCGGGTCCGGCCCTACGGGGACGAGGAAGATCTCCAGCGTCCCCATCCGGTCGTGGGTCAGCCGGTAGATCTGTTGGGGCAGGATGGGAGTCCTGGGTCCTCGGAAGTAGATCGAGAAGGGTTCGGGGCGCGCGCCTGGGTGGGGCTCGTGGCGCTTCACCTCCTGCAGCACCACCTCCAGGGGCGCTCCCACCCCGTAGTCGATATGGAACGGCGTTCCCTGGTGCGCTTCGAACGAGGCCGGCGTCAGTTCCTGCAGCATTGAGAAGACCTCCTTGATCGGGTCCAGATCCGGGGGGAGCCGCTACTCTAGATCAACCCAGCCGGAAAATCGAACCGGGGCCAGGCGAACCCGGGGCACGGAAATTGCTCTATCCAAACGACCGTCGGGCTATGTCTATGAACTTCCAGGAATCCCAACCGGCTCCGCTCCTGATCGACACGCACGTCCATTTCCATTCCTGTTTCGACCGCGACGCCTTCCTTGATGCCGCGGCGCGCAACTTCGCGCGAGGCGCGGCCGAGCTCGGGATCGCAGGTCCCGTGACCGGCTGCCTGATGCTTGCCGAGACGGCCGAGGCGCGGTGGTTCCTGCGCTGGCAGCGGCGGGAGGACGGGGTGAAGCACGGCGCCTGGGACTTCGAGCCGGCCCCGGAGCCCGCAGCCCTGATCGCGCGGCGGCGCTCGGACGGCGAGCGGCTGCTGGTGATCGCCGGCCGTCAGGTGCGCTCGCGCGAGGGGCTGGAGGTGCTGGGACTGGCCACGGTAGAGGAGTTCCCCGACGGCCTCCCCTTCAACGACGCGCTCGCCCGAGTACGGTGGAGCGGCGCCCTCACCGTGCTCCCCTGGGGGTTCGGCAAGTGGTGGTTCTATCGGGGCGCCCTGGTGGAGAGGGTGGTTTGCCGCAAGGAGCGGCCGGGCCTCTGCCTGGGCGACAATGCCGGCCGCCTCGAGCTCGCCGGCCGGCCGCGGCTGTTCCACGAGGCGGAGGCGCGCGGCATTCCGGTGCTCCCCGGGAGCGATCCCCTGCCGCTGCCCGCGCAGGGGGACCGCGCGGGCTCCTACGGTTTTCTTCTGCCGGAGGGTTTCGACGAACGCCGGCCGGCCGAGAGCCTGCGGCGAGCCCTGCGTGCGCTGGACCGCCCGCCGCGGACCTACGGACGGTGCCGCGACCTGACGGCGTTCTGCCGGGAACAGCTCGCGCTACGGTTGCGCCACCGCCGGCCGTCCACCCCGGCGCCGAGCCTCGCGGCGCCCGCGGAGCGGAACGCCGCCGCGCTCTCCTCATGGACACGGTGATCGACCGGGACCTCCGGGCCGCGGCCGCGCGCTCTTACGACCTGCTCGTGGTGGGCGGTGGGATTCACGGCGTCACGCTGGCTCTGGAGGCGGCCCGGCGCGGGCTCGCGACCCTGCTCCTCGAGCGCGGGGACTTCGGCGGTGAGACCTCCTGGAACAGCCTGCGGGTGATCCACGGCGGGCTGCGCTATCTCCAGGCGCTCGATTTCGTCCGCCACCGGGAATCGGTGGCGGAGCAGCAGTGGCTCCTGAACCAGTTCCCCGATCTCGTCGAGCCTCTCCCCTGTCTGATGCCGCTCTACGACCCGCCACGAGGGGGGCGGCTGCGGCGGAAGGCGGCATTCCGGGCGGCGTTCGCCATGGATGCCCTGCTTGCTCCCTCCCGGAAGTTGCCGCGGGGGAGGCTCCTGGGCGCGGCGGCGACCGTGGATCTCTTCCCGGACGTCGATCGCGACGGCCTGCGCGGCGGCGCGCTCTGGCACGACGCCACGGTCCCGGACTCGCAGCGGCTGATCGTCGAGCTGCTGCGCTGGGCCTGCCACGCTGGCGCCCGCGCGCTCAACTACGTCGAGGCGGCCGAGCTCCAGGTGGAGGACGGCCAGGTGCGCGGGGTGCGGGCGGTGGACCGCGAGTCGGGACGGAGCTTCGAGATCCGGGCCGGAGCGGTGGTGAGCTGCGCCGGGCCGTGGGTCCGCCGCGTCGCCCGCCGCTTCGACCGCGACGTGCCCGGTCTCTTCCAGCCGGTGCTCGCCTTCAACCTGCTGCTCGACCGCGAGCCGCTGGCGCCCGGCGCGGTGGCGGTCGCCTCCCGGAGCCCCAAGGCCCAGACCTGGTTCCTCCTCCCCTGGAAGGGGAAGCTCCTGGCGGGGACCGCCTACGCCCCGGCGACGGAGGAGATGGTGCACGACGGCCTGCCCGGGGAGCCGCTGATCGAGAGGTTCCTCGGCGAGCTGAACGCCGCGATCCCCAGCCTCGAAGCCTCTCGCGAGCAGGTCGCGCGGGTGCTCTGGGGGCGGCTGCCGGCGGCGGCCGAGGGTTCGGCGGAGCCGTCCTCGCGGCCGGTGATCCACGATCACGGCCAGGCCGGCGGTCCGCGCGGCCTGGTCAGCGTCTCGGGGGTGAAACTGACGACGGCGCGCGCGGTGGCGGCGCGGGCGCTCCAGGCGCTCGCCGCTGGCGGCGCCCTGCGGCCGGCTCCTCCGGCCGATGTGGCGAGGCCCGAGGCCGATCCACCTCTGTCGCTGACGGAACTGACACAACTCGCCGAGCATGACTGGAACGCCGCTCGCGACCACCTGCGGGGGATCGTGGAGCGGCAGTCGGTCGTCCGCCTGGAGGACCTCCTGCTGCGGCGGACCGACTGGGGGATCGATCCCCGGGATATCGAGGCCGCCACGCGCCTCTGCGAGTCGCTGGGCTGGAAGGGCTTCCGTTCCCGAGAGGTGGCTGTTTGAGCGTGGCGCTGACGCGGGATGCCGCGCCCGCCCTGCCGCGGGAGACGCCGGACGTCGAGACCGCGTCCGAGGGGTACGCCCGGCGCTTCGCGGGGGAGGTGGGGCGGTACTTTCTGGATATCCAGGCGGCGACGGTCCTGGAGCTGCTCGCCCCCTGGCCGGGGTCGCGGGTGTTGGAGGTCGGCGGCGGCCACGCGCAACTCGCCCCTCCGCTGGTCGAGCGGGGCTACAGGGTCACCGTCACGGGGAGCGAGGAGGTCTGCCGCCAGCGGCTCGACCGCTCCCTGCCGCCAGGCGCCTTCGGTTTCGAGGTCTGCGACGCCGCGCGGCTGCCGTTCCCCGACCGCTCGTTCGACGTGGTGGTGGCGGTGCGGCTGCTGACCCATCTGGACGGCTGGCGCGCGGCGCTCGCCGAGATGTGCCGGGTGGCGCGGCGGGCGGTGATCGTCGATTACCCGGACACCCGCAGCTTCAACAAGCTTTACGGCGCCCTCTTCGCCTGGAAGCAGAAGGCGGAGGGGAACACCCGGGCGTTCCGCTCCTTCCAGCCGCGGGAGGTGATCGCCGAATGCGCGCGGCATGGCTTCGGCCGGCCGGAGACGCGCCGGCAGTTCTTCGTTCCGATGGTCGTCCACCGGAAGCTCGGGCGGGCCGGGGCCTCGCGGGCGATGGAGCGGGCGAGCGTTTTCCTGGGACTGACGCGGGCGCTGGGATCGCCCGTCATTTTGAGAGTGCAACGAGAGGAGAGCGTCGAATCATGAGGATTCTGGTCACCGGGGGCACGGGCTTCACCGGCAAGGCGCTGGTGCGGCGCCTGCTCGACCTTGGGCACGAGGTCGTGGCCCTGGACTATAAGGAAGGGCTGAAGACGGCCGAGCTGCGGGATTGGGGGGCGGGGGTCATCATCGGCAGCGTCACCGACACGGCCGTGGTCCGCCGGGCCATGGAGGGGGTCGAGGTGGTGCACCATCTGGCCGCCGCGTTCCGCGAGATGAACGTGCCGGACACCTACTACTGGGAGGTCAACGTTCAGGGCACCCGCAACGTTCTGGACGAGGCCCTCAAGCAGGGGGTGCGCAAGCTCGTCTACTGCAGCACCTGCGGGGTGCACGGCAACATCGACCACCCCCCGGGAGGCGAGGACGCGCCGATCCAGCCCGCCGACTATTACCAGCGGACCAAGTACGAAGCCGAGCCGCTGGTCCGCACGTTCCACCAGCGCGGCCTGCCGGCGGCGATCCTGCGCCCGGCCGCTATCTACGGCCCGGGCGATCCCGAGCGCTTCCTGATGATCTTCCGGCGGGTCTCCCGCGGCAAGTTCCCGATGTTCGGCAACGGCAAGACCCTGTACCACCCGCTCTATATCGACAACCTGGTCGACGCCTTCGTCGCGGCGATGGCGGACGGGGTGGGGGACGGCGAGGCCTATCTGATCGCGGACGACGAGTACCTCGAGATCGAGGACCTGGTGAAGCGGGTGGGGCGGGCGCTCGAGGTTGACGTCAAGATCCCGCACTACCCGGTCTGGCCGGTGGTCGCCGCCGGGCACGTGGTGGAGAAGGCGTGCCGCCCGTTCGGCATCACGCCGCCGATCTTCCCCCGCCGCGTCGACTGGTACCGCCAGAACCGGGCGTTCAAGATCGACAAGGCGAAGCGCGACCTGGGCTATGAGCCGAAGGTGGGAATCGACGAGGGGCTCCGCCGTACGGCGGACTGGTACCGCCGAGAGGGATATATCTAAAGGCGGATGGAAAAATGACTCGCTGGATTGTGGGGTTTTCCCTTTTCCTGACGGTACTTGCCGGTTCTGGTGCCGGTGCCGGTCCGGCGGCCGCCGCCGATGCCGTGCCCCGCCATGGCACGGCCGAGATCGTCCTCAGCTCCAGCGATCTCTACGACGGCGCGGCGGGGGAGCCCAATCCGTTCGACCTCACGGTGACGGCGGAGGTCGTCTCCCCTTCGGGGAAGCGCTTCACGGTTCCGGGTTTTTTTGACGGCGACGGCACCGGCGGGCAGCGGGGGCGGGTCTTCAAGGTCCGCGTCGCGGCCGAGGAGCCCGGCACCTGGAACTGGAAGATCGCGAGCGGCGTGCCGGGGCTCGGCGGCCGCTCGGGGTCTTTCGAGGTGGCGGGCGTGCTCCCCGGCTTCTTCGGCCACGGGCCGATCGGGGTGAGCCCGGCCTGGCCACGGGCCTTCCAGCAGCGGCAGGGGGGGCCGGTGTTCCTGCTCGGCAAGTTCCTCGACGTGGCGGCCCCGCGGCCGATCCAGTTCTCCCACACGATGTTCTCGGATCAGCTCTCGGACGACGACCGCCAGGCGATGCTCGACCGCCACGTGGCGATGGGGCTCAACAAGATCGACATCTATCTCGCCAACCGCGGCGACTACAGCGGCGTCGCCACCACCCCCTGGCTGGGGACGGCGGGGTCGAGCGACCGGCGGCGTTTCGATCTCCGGCGCTGGCGCCTGTATGAGGAGTGGGTCGAGCGCCTGCGCGACGCCGGCCTCGTGGCGCAGCTCTGGTTCTTCGCCGACGACTCGGACTTCGGCCGGCTGCCGGACGCCGACCGCCAGCGCCTGCTGCGCTACGGCATGGCCCGCCTCTCGGCGTCGGTGAACACCCTGTTTACCCTGGCGCTCGAGTGGCAGGAGGGGTGGCCGGCGTCCCAGGTGCATGGCGACGGCGAGCTCCTGCAGCGGAGCAACCCGTGGTCCCGGCTGGTGAGCGTGCACGGCGTGACGGGCGACTTCTCCTTCCCGAACGCTCTCTGGGTGGACTATCTGGATCTCCAGGCGGGCAACGACTCGGGGCATCCGGCGGTTCACGCCCTCGGGCTGGTCAACCGCGCCCGCGCCGCGAAGCCGCTGATCCAGGAGGAGCTCGGGCTGGGGGAGGAAAACGCGGCCAACCGTCAGAAGGCCTGGTCGGCGTTCATGGCGGGGGCGGCCGGCGTGGGGACCGGCGCCGATCTCGCGCACCTCGGGAAGTTCGCCGCCCGCGTCCCATTCGCCAGCATGGCCCCCGCCGACCGCCTGGTCCTCTCGGGGAACGCCTACGCGATGGCCGAGCCGAAACGCGCCTACGCCTTCTACCTCTACAACGGCGGCACCGTGCGGGTAAACCTGCGGGGGGCCCCCGGACCGCTGCGCGTCGAGTGGTACGACCCGCGCGCTGGCACCTTCCAGCCGCGCCCCCCCGCCGCCGGCGGCAAGGTGAAGGCCTTCGCCGCTCCCTCCCGCGAGGACTGGGTGCTCTACATCTACAGGTAAGCTGGTATAAAGCTTGCTATTCATTCTCCCAGTTTCTCGGGAAGGATGAAGATGAAGACTGTTCGTTCATTGACTGGCATCTCCCTGTGCTTCGCGGTGGCTCTGGCCGCCGCCCCGGCGATCCACGCGACGCCGCTCCATCCGGCCTTCGATCTCCAGGGGCCGGGCTTGTCGATCGCGGTGGCGGGGGCCGGCATGGCGGGTCCGGCCGGCCGGTCGCAGATCCTGACGGTCACCGTCGGCGGGCCGGTGGAGCTCGCCCTGCTCTACTGGGCGGGGAGGGACCACCCCTGCCCCGTGGACCCGCCGGGAAGCGGCCAGTGCGTCCTCCCGGAGACCGGGCCCTACAAGGATCAGGTGCTCTCGTTCGGCGGCCTGCTGCTGCCCGGCATTCTGATCGGCTCCGAGGTGCAGCCCAACACCAACGCCGGACCGATCAATAATCTCGGCTATTTCGCGGATGTCACCGACACGGTGCGCGCGCGCGGCACCGGCCGCCTCTCCTTCACGGTGGCCGACGGCGATCCGGGGAGCAACCTGGCGGACCTGGACGGCGCCGGTCTGCTGGTGGTCTATACCGATCCGGTGAAGACGGCTCCCGCCCGGGTGATCGTCTATCACGGGCTCGACTTCGCATACGGAGAGGACCGCACGGCGGGGAGCACGCAGGTGACCGCCCCCTTCACCTTCAATCACGGCGCGTCCCGCGCCACGGACCGCCAGGGCAAGCTGGTGGTCTTCGTCGGCGACGCCGAGGGCATCGGCCCGGACCGCATCGACATCAGCCGCAACCCGAGCCCGACCAACCGGCTGGACGGCTCGTCGGGAGCGCAGTGGGACGCCGACGTCTTTCCGATCACGATCCCCGCCCGCGCGGGCGCCACCACGGCACAGATCTTCTCCGAGCCGATCGGTCTCAACCCGGACTCGCTGCTCTGGGTGATGTCCGCGCTCTGGCTGCCGCAGCCGGTCGCGACCGGCTGCTCCGCGGAGATCTGGAGCACGCTCTCCGCCGACGCCTGGGCCATCACGGGTACCCGGCCCGAGCAGCGGGTCCGCGACGTGTTCAGGGAGTCGGCTCCCTTCAGCGCGGTGGCGGCGGCGATGCTGCGCACCGCCGTGCGTTTCCGGACCGGCCCGGGGCTGCTCGGCGCGGTCAAGGAGCTGACGCGGGCCGGCATCGCGGCGCTGCTCAACGCCGGCCACCCGAAGATCGAGTTTCCGCTCACCCAGACGCAGGTGATCACCAAAGTCGATACGGCTTTGCGCAGCGGCGACGTGGCCACCATTTTCGCGGCGGCCCATGAGCTGGACGCGGCGAATGGCGCGAGCTGTCCGCTGGATTGAAAGTTCGGCCTGCCTACTCCAGCTCATCTTCCTCACCCGACGGCGCCACCTTCTTAGGGAGAGGGCTTTGCCCCGGCGGCGCCGGCTGGGTGAGGTCGTAGATCCAGACGTCCGGTCCCTTGCCACCCCAGCTCGCGGGATCGAAGGTCTGGACCCGCAGCGTCCGGTCGAGCTCCCGGTAGAAGCTGACGAAGGAGGGGAAGCGCTCGCCGCGGCCGTTGGTGGTGAAGTACTGGCTGCGCGCGAAGCTGTTGGTGACGACATAGCGGATCCCCTCGCGGCGGTACTCCGCGAGCGGCCGGGGCTGGCGGGAGACCAGGGGGTTGCCCATGTCGAGATCGGCCGCGTCGCTCCGCAGCTCGGCGTCGCTCTTCTCCCGCGGCAGCCACCACTGGTGGCCTAGCGCGTCGAGGTTGAAGCCGTCCGCCGGCGGATAGCGGCGGAGCAGATCGATCCGCAGCCCCTGGTGCTGGGTGAAGGGGCCCGGCGGCATCGCGCGCAGGGTGGCCGCGAGGCGGTCGGCGGCCGGCCGGCTCTCGTTGAGCGGCGGTCCATAGTCGTCGAGCAGGATGCGCTCGCTCCGGGGGAGGTTGGCCTGCAGCCACCGGTAGGCGACCAAGCGGCTGTCCGGGCGGTTGATCAAAAGGTTTTTCTGGATCGTGGCGATCAGCGCCGGCAGGGCGGCGGCGGCCACCAGCAGGAGGGCCGCCGCGCGGGCGCGCGGCGGCGGCAGCCGGAAGAGCCCGGTCACGGCCAGCGCTCCCGGCCAGGCGAGCGTCGCCAGCAGCGGGTAGAGGGCGTTCAGGTGGCGGGCCTGTGCGTGGTAGGCGGCCACCGTGATCGCCGCCAGGAAGAAGAAGAGGCAGGGGATCAGGACGAGCAGCCCGTACCAGCGCGTCTCACGGCGGAGGAAAGTCCATGCGAGCCCGAGGAGGGCCAGGAACGAGAAGGCGATCCCCAGCGCGTCGCGCGAGGCGACCAGCGCCAGGAAAGCGCCGGTGGCGCCGCGCGCGGTCTCGGCCCCCGGCTTGAACTCCCGGGCGCTGTCCGGATCGTAGCGCGGGGCCGGCTGGGCTCCGAGGCCCAGGCTCTTGGCGATCATCGCGCCGGTGTCGCGCCCCCAGGTGGGGTCGAGGAAGTTGAAGGGGGAGGCGAGGAAGAAGCCGGCCCCGAACAGGACCACGACCAGGGCGCAGCGGGCGATCGCCGTCCGCCACGGCCCGCGCAGCACCTCCAGCGCCAGGTAGGCCGGCACCAGCACCACCCCGTAATAGTGGGTGCCCATGGCCACGCCGGCCAGCAGCGAGGCGATCACCAGCGGCCGCAGGCGGGGGCTGTCGCGGGTGCCCAGGAAGGCCCAGACCGAGAGCGCCATCAACAGGCCGCACGGCACGTCGCTCTTGATCGTCCGCGAGGAGTTGACCATCGGCGCGAGCACGGCGGCGACCGCGGCCCCGGCGATCCCCGCCCAGGGATTGGCGAAGACCTTGCGGCCGATCCGGTAGACCACGTAGACCGTCGCGACGCCGCAGGCCGCCACCAGCAGGCGGCCGATCACCAGGAACGACGTGGGGTTGAACAGGAAGTGCGCCCCGAACTCGGCGGTCGAATGAAAAGCGCCGGTGATCCTGCCGGCCAGGAAGTAGAGGCCGTAGCAGAAGGCCAGGACGTACATCAGGAACGCCGGCTTGTGGAACCAGTGCGGGTTGAGGTCGCCGGTGCCGACGGCCATGGCGCGCCGCATGAAGTGGAGCTCGTCGCCGAAGTAGGAGAAGGGGAGGTCGTGGCGCACCGCCCACAGGCGCAGCGCCGCCGCCAGCAGCAGCACCAGGGCGAGGGCGAGCCGCGGGGCCCGGTCCGGTGCGCTGTCGGGAGCGCTGCGCGCGAGCGGTGGCATCAGCCGGCTCAGGCCTGATGGATGCTGAAGACGGCGCCCATGCCCGCTCCTTCGAGGTCGATCTGGCGGATCAGGGCGAGCCGCTCGAGATCGTAGAGCGCGATCCGGGTCGGCCGCTCGCGATGGTGCTCGGTCTCGCGGAAGCCGTGGCGGATCCAGCTCAGGTTGCGCCGCAGGGTCGTGTAGCGGAGGCGCGAGAAGCCGATCCAGGTCCCCTCCTCCTGGGGGAGGATCCCGCGGCACCAGCCGAGCGGGCGGTCCTCGTCCGGCTCGCTGAGGGAGTTGAGGTCGGACAGGGTCTTGCGCCCCGTCCTCAGGTTGAAGCGGATGACGCACCCCTTGACGGAGGTGAAGTAGAGGTCGTCCCCCTCCAGATGGCCGTCGTGAATCCCCTCGTCCTTGCCGACGTCGAACGGCGGCCGGCCGTTCAGGATCCCGTCCAGGGGGACGGCGTCGCGCTGGTTGAAGCGGGTGACCCAGGGGTGGCCGTCGAGGAAGAAGACGAAATTCGGATGGGCTTGGTGGGGCTTGGTGGTGGGCACCTTGCGATAGTCGACGTCGGGCGAGAAGCGGTCCCACGGCGAGCCGCCGAGCACGCTGACCAGGTTCAGGAGCTCCCCTTCCGGCGACAGCTCGGCCACCGCGTCGAGGCCGGTCACCGCCACGTACAGCCGGCCGTCCGGAGCCGGCGTGACGTGGTGGAGGTCGTTGAAGCAGGGAAGCGAGATCACCCGCCGGATCGCCAGGCCGGGGAGGTCGCAGATCAGCACCTCGGTCTGGGTGCAGAGGTATGCGGTGTCCCCCTGGAAGGTGGCCGACTTGAAGACGTGGGAAGGGCTCCCTTCCGGGCAGTGCTCCGGCGGCGACTCGTACTCGAGCGCCCGCTCCACCCGGCCTCCCTCGTCGACGCGGAGCACCAGGGCCTTCCTGTATTGCGCCCACTCCTCGGGCTTGTAGAACAGGACCCGCTGCTCGCCGCCCACCACCCAGATCGTATCGGTCATTTTCGATTCCTGAACAGGGCGCTCTCGCGCACCAGCCTGAGGGACCGCAGCCATTGCGCGGGCCGGGTATAAACGAACGTGCTCACGCCGAGCAGGGTCTGCGCCGAGCGCACCATGGCGACGTTGATCACGATCAGGGTCACCGTGGTGGCGACGGCGATGCCGTAGCCGCCCCAGCGCGGGGCCAGCAGGAAGCTCAGGATCGCGTTGAGGGCCGCTCCACCCAGCGTCAGCAGGAGGAGCCGCACGTGATGGCCGGCCATCTGCAGCGCGAAGCCGGCACCGCCGGACGCCGAGTCCCAGAAGCTGCCGAGGGCGAGGATGAGCAGGATCCCCCAGGCGCCCACGTAGGCGTGGCCGTAGGCCAGGCTGATCAGCGGCCGGCCGAACAGCAGCAGGCCGGCGAGGCAGGCACCCGAGAGGATGGCCACCAGGGTCGCCGCCGTGCGCGCCAGCCCCTCCATCTCGGCCCTCCTGCCGTCGGCGTAGAGCAGGGCGAATTCCTGTGGCACGACGAAGTTGGCGATGCTCGGGATCGCCGCCATGAGCTGCAGCAGGGTGGCCGCGACGCCGTAGACCGCCACCTCCTCGTGGGGGCGGGCCCAGGAGAGGATCCAGAGGCTCGAGGAGACGAAGATCACCGAGGCGGCGCTGCGCAGGCCCATCGCGGTCGAGGTGCCGAGGATCTCCCGGTACCCCGGCGGCTTGCAGGCGGCGCGCGGCTCGGAGCACTCCTCCGGGGTCGTCCAGAGGAGCGCCACGGAGTAGCAGACCGAGGTGATCAGCAGCGCTCCCACGTAGACGGCGGCCAGCATCTCCCAGGGCTGCTTGACCGCGGAGGTGTAGAGCAGGAGGAAAAAGCCGCCCAGGATCAGGCCGCGTGGGACCAGGTGGGTGAGCGGCGCCGACAGCTTGTAGAGCCGGAACGACCGAAGGTAGCTGTCCACCAGGGAGCCGAAGGAGGCGAGGACGCCGGCCGCCAGCAGGAACCCGGTGGCCTTCGCCAGCTCCGGGGCGTCCAGCTTGCGGGCGACCGCGGGCCAGGCGAGGGCGAGCGGTGGGACGACCAGCGCCCAGAGCACGATCTGCAGCCCGAACAGGCGCCGCCTCAGCACCGCCGTCGTCCGGTCCCCCCCCTGGCCGCGGCTGATCGGCGCGAAACGCAGCGCCGCCGGTCCGAGGCCGAGCTGGAGCGCCATCCCCAGCGCCATGATCGCCTGCTGGAGGAGCATGTAGGAGGCCACGGCCGGCTTCTCCGCCACCCGCACCATCACCATGCCGCTGCCGAAGCCGAGCGCCATGCCGAGGAACTGGCTGATCCCGAAGAGAGCTCCGCCCCGCAGCAACCGGGCGCGGTCCTTGGCGCTGGTCACCGTCTCGTCGCGAGACTCCTCCGGGCCGGGTGCGCCCGGAGGGCTCAGGGGGATCTGAAGGCTCTCTCCGCTCACCTGCATGCCTGCCGTTCCCTTTTCCTTTCCGTTGGCTCGACGCGCCGGAGCCATGAGGCTGACGCAAAGCTGATCCGCGCTGAGTGCAAGAACGTTGCCGCTGTCCTCACCGGGGGGCCGGCGCCGCCAGCGCCACCGCCGCGTGCAACCGCGTCAGCGTCTGCCCCTGGATCTTGCAGAGCGGCAGCACGTTTTCGTTCCGGCGCAGGATGGAGCGGATCATCTCGTTGCCGGCCCGGATCAGCTCCGGATCCCCGCTCTGCCGGCCGCCGCGCATCAGCAGGGCCACGGTGCCGAACTTCTCGGGGTTGTAGAGCTCGCGGTCCTTGGGCTCGACGGTGCTGAAGGTGCCGCCGATCCGCGGTCCGGTCCAGGTGACGGCGAGGATGCGCGGCCAGGGCGCATCGGGGTTGGCGGCCTTGCCCTTCTCCGCGCCCGGGCCGAGCACGGCGACCGTGCGGGCGAGGGCCGCGAGGATGCGGCTGGGCGGCAGCGGGGGCTCGCCGATCGGCGCGTCGCCGGTGTCCCGCTGCAGTCGGTAGAGGTTCTCGGCGTCGTAGAAGCCGTTGGTCCAGGCGGGGCCGGCCTCGTAGACCCCCGGCCCCTTGACCACCTGCTCGCCGAGGAAGCCGTAGCTCTTGCCGTCCCGCCGCAGCTCCAGGTACTGCTGGGTGACGGCGCGCGCCAGCCCCGAGCGGTAGTCGTCGAGGAAGCTCGCGTCGTCGCTCGCCAGGCCCAGGAAGCGGAAGGCGGCGATCCACTGCGAGGGGGCGCGGCCGGTGAAGCTCGCGGAGTTGTTGTCGGGCGGGTGGGTGGCGGCGCAGGCCGGGCCGTCCGGCGCGCGCGGCGACGCCCCCGACGATCCGCGGGAGGGGCAGAACAGGCGGCGCATGTTGTCGCCGCCGCGGCGGACGACGTCCACCACCGTCGAGTCGCCGGTCAGCCAGTAGTAGAGGAAAAGGTTTTCGAAATAGGCATGGGAGCTGTTGAAGTCCGCCCGGTAGGCGTTGTAGCCGGTGGGCGCCTGGCCGCAGTAGAACCACTTGTCGCCGGGGGCGCACTGCATGATCTGGGTGTGGAGCGTGCGCAGGGCGCCGGGGACGGCGAGCTCGTCGAGCCACTCGACCTCCCCCGAGCGCAGCGCCCAGAGCGCCGAGGTCTCGACCGTGTTGTGGTAATCGGTCCAGGTGGCGCACCAGAAGGTGTCGTCCCAGGCCTCGCCCGGCGTCGTATCGTCCTTGCAGTCGATCTCCCCAGGCTCCCCCTTCTGCCCCCAGTAGCGCGGGTAGACGCCGAAGGTCATCAGCCCGGCCAGCCCTTCGGCGTCGACCCCCGCGACGGTCGTCTTCAGCACCTTCGGGATCAGCTCGTCGTAGGCCTTGAGATCCTTCGGCAGCTTGCCGGCGGGGACCTCGTCGACCGCCTCGGAAGCGGTGAACCAGGCGGCGTCCGGCCAGGCGCGCAGGGGCCGGTTGAGCGGCGCCCAGGTCAGCCGGTCGAGGTCGGAGCGCTTCGCCGCCCCCGGCAGGGCGGTTACCGCCAGGGTCGCGAACATCCCCTGATGATTGGCGAGCCAGGCCTTGCCGTCCGCCAGGTCGATGGCGAGGCGGCCGTCGGCCAGCAGGCGGAGGGCCTGCGGCTCATAGCGGTGCATGTGACCGATCGCCACCGCGACCGAGCCGGCCGGACCGGAGGCGGCGAGCAGGCCGCCGTCCGCCTGCTTCCCCGCGCGGCGCTGGCCGCCGGCTGCCATCTCGAAGTGGAGCGGCGCGGCACGGCGGTCGCGCAGGGTCTGGCGCAGCGCGGCGAGATCGCTCCCGTCCTCGCCGGCCGCTCCGACCGCCGCCTCCAGGGCGGGCTCCTCGAAGGCGCCGACCACCGTCACGGCGGCCGGTCTCGGGGCGAGCGTCAGCGTGTCGCGTACCCGCTCGACGAGCACGCCGTCGGGCTTGCCGTCCTTGGTTTTCAGGCAGCCGGTGCAGGCGAGGTCCCCCTCCCAGGCTACGGCGTGGCGCACCACCACGGTGGGGGAGCCGGCGGTGAAGACGTAGCGCCGGCGCGAGCCGAGCTGCCCGCCGCCGACCGGCGGCAGATCGTAGGCGCCGTCGATCACCACCACCGCCGAAAGCGCCCCCTGGGACTCGATCCGCACGCCGCGCACCGTCGAGTGCCCGCCGCCGGCAGCCGCCGCCCGCAGCGTCATGCCGTTGCCGTCGCCGCCGGTGACGACCTTCCTGCCGTCGGGCAGGGCGATCTCGTCGAACAGCTCCCCCGGCTTGCCACCCAGCCGGAAGGTGGCGGCTCCGGTCTCCACCACCACCTGCTGCCCCTGGCGGCTGAGGCGCAGCGGCGCGGGCGGCGGCGGGTTCGGCCCGGCGGAACCGTCCACCACCAGGGTGTAGGTGGCGCTGCCGCGCGCGGCGACGGTGGCGGGGAAGACCACCAGCACCCACTGAATGGGGGCCGCGGCGTCGTCCTTCCCCGCGTTCCAGCGGGCCAGCGTCTGGAACTCGGCCGGCACCGGCTTGCCGTCCGGCCCCAGGACGGTCAGCGAGCGCGGGTCGTGGACTCCGAGCGAGCGCGGGAGCGGCACCCCCGAGCGCACCACCTCGCCCGCGCGGGCCACGCCGGCGGTCTCCCGCACCGCCAGGGCGACGCGGGTGGGGGCGCCCGGAGCGGGGGTGGCGGCCCGCGGGGGGCCGGCCGGCTCCGCCAGCGGGCTCGCCTCGAGAGTGGCGGAACGCTCGGGAGCGGTGCAGGCGAGCGGGAATCCGAGCAGGACGAGGACCGGCAGGATGAGAGGTCGCATAGGAAGCTGGCGGTTGCGAAATCCGGACCAGGGGGCCGGCGATGTCGCAAAAAGGAAACCGGAGGGGAAAAAATTACTCATCCTCCCCAAAACGAAAAGCCTCCTGAAGGAGGCTCAAAAGAGTACACCGGCCGCTCGAAGCCGGCTCAGCCGGCTTTTGCCAAGAGATCCGCGATGCCGGATCCGGCGCTTACCAGCGCTCGGGGCTGCTGTAGGCCTGCTGGCTACGGCCGCCGGAGGGGCGGTTTTCCCGCGGACGGGCCTCGTTGACGTTGATCTTGCGCCCCATCAGGTCGCGCCCGTTCAACTGGGTGATCGCGGCCTCGGCCTGCGAGGGTTCCGGCATTTCGAGGAAGCCGAAACCCTTGGATTGACCGGTGACCTTGTCCTTGATGATGGTGCACGAAGAAACCTGTCCGAACTCGGCGAAAGCGTCTCGCAGTTGGTCCTCAGTGATCCGGTAGGGCAGGTTGCCCACATACAAATTCATCGCGAGTCTCCTATATATTGCATGGGTCCGAAAACCTTTCGTAAGCAAAAACGTTGCCTATTCCAGGAAATCCGTCCATTCGCCCGCCAGGAGCGCGCGCAGGCGATCGAGATCGACCGGTTTGACCAGATGGTGATCGAAACCCGCGAGGCGTGCGCGCCGCCGGTCCGACTCCTGGCCGTAGCCGGTGACGGCGATCAGCCGCAGCCCGGCGAGCCCGGGAGTGGCGCGCAGCCGGCTCGCGACCTCGTAGCCGTCCATGCCCGGCAGGCCGATGTCGAGCAGCACGACCTCCGGCCGCGCCTCCGGCACGGCGCGCAACGCCGCGGCGCCGTCGTGGGCCATGGTGACCTCATGCCCCCAGATCCGCAGCAGCTCTCCCAGCGACTCCGCGGCGTCGAGATTGTCCTCGACGAGCAGCACGCGGCTCCCCGCGGCCGCGGCCGGCCCGGGAGCGGCCGCCGGCTCCCGCCGCTCCGGCGCGGCGAGCAGCGGCAGGCGGACCCGCAGCTCGCTCCCCCGGCCCGGGCCCTCGCTGGCCGCCTCGATCGTGCCGCCGTGCCGCTCGACCAGGCTGCGCACCAGGGTGAGGCCGATCCCGAGCCCGCCGCGCGAGCGGGCCAGCGAGCGCTCCCCCTGGACGAAGAGATCGAAGACGCGCGGCAGGAGCTCGGGGTCGATGCCGGCCCCCTCGTCGCGCACGCGCACCAGAACCTCGGCGCCCTGGCGCTCGGCCTCGAGATCGATCCTGCCGCCGGGCGCGGTGAATTTGGCGGCGTTGTGGAGGAGGTTGGCGAGGATCTGCTCGATCCGGGTGAGGTCGGCGTCCAGCCAGAGCGGCTCGTCCGGCAGCGTCACCGTGAGGATCTGCCGGCGCAGCTCGACGTGTGGCCGGACGCTCTCGACCGCCCCTGCGGCCGCGCGGCGTAGCTCGACCGGCTCCCGGCGCAGCTCGATCCGGCCGCGGCTGAAGCGGGAGACGTCGAGCAGGTCGTCGACCAGCCGCGCGAGGTGCCGGCTCTGGCGGCCGATCACCGCGAGCAGCTCGGCGGAGCGGGGGTCGTCCCCCTCCGCCCTGGCGTCGAGCGCGCCGGCGGCGCTGGCGATCGCGGCCAGCGGGTTGCGCAGCTCGTGGGCGAGCATGGCCAGGAACTCGTCCTTGCCGCGGTCGGCGGCGAGCAGCGCCTCCTCGGCGCGTTTGCGCGCGGCGATCTCATCCATCGCCCGCTGATAGAGCTGCGCGTTGTCGAGGGCGAGGGCGGCCCGCAGGCCGATCTCCTCGGCGAGCGCGAGGTCGTCCGGGCCGAAGCTCCGCTCCCCCCGGGCGAGCACGAGCGACAGGGCCCCGAGCACCCGGCCGTGGGCGAGCAGCGGCACCGACATCCAGGAGCGCACCCCCAGGCGCAGCATCAGGCGCAGGTGCTCCTCGTCCTCGATGGCGGCGCGGAGGTGCTCCTCGTCCATCACCGGGACCAGGATCGACTCGCCCGTTCGCATCACCAGCGCCGCCCCCGTCCGCGCTCCCAGAGCGGGCGGATGGCGCCGCTGCAGCTCGAGCACGAGCTCCCGCCCCTCGGGTCGGCGGTGGGACACCGCGGCACGCGAGGTGTCCCCCTGCTCGTCGAAGACGTCGATCAGGCAGTAGTCGGCCAGCTCCTCCACCAGGAGGTCGGCCAGCCGGGTGAGCATCTCCCGGGGATCGAGCGACGAGGAGAGCTGGTGCCCCACCTCGACGAGAAACGCGAACCGCCGCCCGGTGGTCTCGTCGATCCCGCTCGGCACACGGTCAGCCCAGGGACGGATAGAGCTGGCGGTAGCTGTCGGCCAGCACCAGGATGCGCTTGACGTAGTTGCGCGACTCGTCGAGGTCGAGGGTCTCGACGAAGTCGGCGAGCTGGGCGTCGGGCCCCTTCTCCGTCCACAGGCGCTGGATCCGGTTCGGCCCGCCGTTGTAGCTGGCGAGGGCCAGCTCGACGTTGCCGTCGAAGCGGTCGAGCAGCTCGCGGAAGTAGACCGCTCCCAGCCGCACGCTCGTGGCGGGATCGTAGAGCCCGTCCGGGGAGTAGGAGACCCCCTCCTTCTGCGCCACCTCGCGGGCCGTCAGCGGCATGAGCTGCATCAGGCCGCGGGCGCCCACCGGGCTGGTGGCGCGGGGATCGAAGGCGCTCTCCTGGCGGATGATGCCGGCGATCAGGTGGCCCGGCAGGCCGGTCGCCCGGGCGTACTCGCGGATCTGGTCGCCGAAGGTCAGCGGGTAGTAGGCGAAGAGGATCTCCGCCGGCACGCTCGCCTGATAGGGGCCGCCGAGCGCCGGGAAGGCCTCGCGCAGCAGCACCAGGCCGGTGCGCTGCTCCCCCTTGTGGCAGAGGATCAGACCCTTGAGCGCCAGCACGTCGCGCGGGCTGGCCTTGCCGGCCACCAGCTCCACTTCGCGGCTGGCCAGCTCGTCGAGGCCGAGATCGGTGAGCAGCTTGGCGCGGCGCAGCGCCGGCTCCGCCGGCCACTCGCCCGCCGTCCCCTGGGCGATCTCGGTGGCCGCCGCCGAGGCGGTCTCGCCGAGGCGCGTCAACGCCTGCCGGGCGTAGAAGTCGGAGGTGTCCGAGGAGACCACGAGCTGGCGGTAGATCGCGTGCGCCTCCTCGCCCCGCCCGAGCGCCTCGAGGGAGCGGGCCTGCCAGTAGCGGCCGCGCTGCGCGTCGCCGTCCTCCGGGTAGATCTCGGCGAGCACGCTCCAGGAGCGCACCGCCGCCTCGTGGCGGCCGGCCTGGTAGTCCCGCCAGCCGCGCTCCCAGAGATCGCCGGCGCCGGTCTGGTCGAGGGGGTCGACCCGCCGCAGCAGGCGCAGGGTGTCGATCGCCGGGTCGAGCAGGTCGGCGTTGACGAAATCCTTGTAGAGGCGGCGCAGGGCGCCGGCCGAGAGCTCCAGCCGGGCGTGGGTGCGCACCAGCTTGGCGAGGGAGACCGCGGCGGCGTCCGCCTCGCCCGTCTCGGCCATCGCCAGCACCCGCTCCCACTCCAGCGAGGCGCGCTCGCCGGAGTCCGCCGGCATCAGCAGGCCGAGGACGCCGAGCGCCTCCCGGCCGTCGCCGCCGCGGGTGAGGCTGCGCGCCTGCAGCAGGTGCCACTCGAAGTCGCGCTCCTCGTCGGGGACTTGGTTCAAGGTGAGGATCGCCGCCCGCGAGCTGTTGCCGTCGAGGAACGACTGGGCGCGGCGCAGCACGTCCTGCGGGGAGAGCAGATGCTCCCAGTCGATGCCGCCGTCCGGAGCGCGGAAGGCGTGCACCACCTGCATGGCGTCGGCGGAGAGCGGGTCCGCGATCAGGATCCGGCGGCCGGCCTCGCGCTGCACCTGGGCGTCCTCCAACTGGCGGCCGATCTTCCAGGCCAGCCGGTCGAGGTCCTCGCCCAGCTTGCCGTCCACCTTCGCCTCGCGGGCGCGGGTGATCAGGCCGAGGGCCACCTGCGGCTGGCGGTCGGCGGCGAGCTCGGCCGCCTCCAGGAAGGCGGCCGGCCGCAACGGCGAATCCGGGTAGTCGGCGATCAGGCGGGTGTAGTGGGCCTGCGCGGCGTCGGCGTCGCCGCGCTTGGCGGCGCTCTCGGCGAGCACGTAGAGCCGCCAGTCCTCGAGCGAGCCGCCGGGGGCCGGGGCGGCAGCGAGGAGCTCGCCGGCCAGCCGGGCGTTCCCCGCCTGGTGAGCGTAGAGGCCGGCGACGACCTGGGCCTGGGCGGCCTGGTCCGGGTGCTGGGCGGCGATCGAGTCGAGTTGCTGGCGCGCGCCTTGCAAGTTTCCCTGGCGCAGGGCGTCAGCGGCCTTGGCGTACAGATTTCCCGGGAGCGTGGGGCGCTGCTGGCGCCCGGACTCCTGGGGACGCACGGTGAGAGAGGCGGTGGGCTGAGGCGAGCTGATCAGCACCGAGACGGTGAACAAGGAGGAGACGATCAGGAGAAGAACGGCGAGAGAACGAGCCTTGTACGTCTTCATGGGCCTCCAGTCCGACCAAGGGTGGCGACTGCGCGGGTTGTAAAAACTCACCGAGACCACCCGAGTCCCGGCCTCATGTCGTCGGGTAAGGTGTCCCCAACACCTCTGCTAACCCCTAGGATACGGGGCACATTCCCTATCCGTCTACCCCTTTTTGCACAATATCTCCTAATAACCTTAGGGTTTCTCTCTTTCTCCGCCCACCTTTGTAAGATCTGCTGACTTTTCGCCGCTTGCGGCGGCCCGGACGGCCCCGCATGTTAGGATCTTTTGCCATGTCGATTCTGGAGCTCCTGGGATTCCGCCGCGGAGGACCCCCGCGTGGCGCGAGTGGTGACACGGAAACCGTCCGCGCGATCGTCCGCGAGCTGGAATCGCTGCCGCCGGAGCGGGCTCGCTATCTCGCCGCCTTCGCCTTCATCCTGGCCCGCGTCGCCAACGCCGACCTCGAGATCAGCGACGGCGAGATCCACCGCATGGAGCAGATCCTCCAGCAGGTGGGGCACCTCACCGAGGAGCAAGCCCGCTTGGCGGTGAGCCTGGCCAAGGCCCGGCATCAGGTGGAGGGGGGCACCGAGAGCTTCCTGGTCACCCGTGAGTTCCGGGAGATCGCGACGCGGGAGCAGTGCGTCGAGCTGCTCGACTGCCTGTTCGCGGTCTCGGCCGCCGACGACTCCATCTCCGGCGTCGAGGAGGTGCAGATCCGGCAGATCACCAGCGAGCTCGGGTTGGAGCCCGGCGACCTCGCCGCGATCCGCGCCCGCTGGGCCGACAAGCGGTCGATCCTGCGGGGTCTGAAAGACGCGCGGTAGAGGGCTCTCCGGTTATCATTGCGCCCGCCGTGAGCCTTGGAACCCTGGACATCCTGGAAAAAACTCCTAGAAAGAGGTCGTAGATGGTGCGTCGGGATCGCGATCGGAGAGCCGCGGGTTGCTTCCTGCGGGTGTTGCTGGTGCTCGTTCTCCTCATCCTCATCGTGGGAGCGTTCGCGGGGTTCTACTCCGGCGCCACCCCGAAGCTGACGGTCGAGTCCGCCCTCAAGGGGATCGGCCGCCGGACGCCGATCCAGATCCGGATCGACGACCCGCAACGGGTCGAGAAGGTCCGCGTCGAGCTGCTCCAGAACGCGGACGTCAAGCCGTTGATGGAGAAGACCTTCGAACCGCAGCCGGCGTGGAAGCTCTGGGGCGCCCCGCCGCCCGCGGTGCTGCGGGTCGACGTCGGCCGCGAGACGGTGCAGGGGCTGCGGGCCGGCGAGGCGACCATCCGGGTCACCGCCGAGCGCGCGGGCTCGCTCTTCCGCCGGCCCGATCCGGTGGTCCAGGAGATCAAGCTGCCGGTGCGGCTGTCGCCGCCGACGCTGCAGGTTTCGTCGAGCTTCCACTACGTCAACCAGGGGGGCAGCGAGGTGGTGGTCTACCGGGTGGGCGAGGGGGCGGTCAAGGACGGCGTCCAGTCGGGCGACTGGTGGTTCCCGAGCTATCCGATGCCGGGCAGCAACGACAAGCAGATGCGCCTCGCCTTCTTCGCCGTCCCCTACGACATGACGGACGCCTCGCGGGTCCGCCTGATCGCCACGGACGAGGTGGGCAACCGCGCCGAGGTCAGCTTCGTCGACAAGTTCACGCCGCGCCCGATGACCACGGACACCATCCAGATCACCGACGCCTTCATGAACAAGGTGGTGCCGGAAATCATGGGCCAGACCCCCGAGGTGGCGGACCAGGGGGACCTGCTGAAGAACTACGTGCAGATCAACCACGATCTGCGCCGGAAGCAGAACGTTACGCTCAAGGAGCTGGGCGGCAAGTCGGAGGCCAAATTCCTCTGGACCCAGCCGTTCATTCCAATGCCCAACGCCAAGATCACCGCCGCCTTCGCTCAGCGGCGGACCTACGTCTACAACGAGAAGTCGATCGACGTCGAGGATCACCTGGGGTTCGACATGGCCTCGGTGATGCGCGACGCCGTGCCGGCCTCGAACAGCGGCAAGGTGGTGGTGGCGCGGTTCTTCGGGATCTACGGCAACGCGGTGATCATCGACCACGGCTACGGGCTGCAGAGCCTCTACGGCCACCTCTCCTCGATCGCGGTCAAGGAGGGGCAGATGGTGCAGCGCGGCCAGGAGCTGGGGCGCTCCGGCCAGACCGGCCTCGCCGGCGGCGACCATCTCCACTTCACCATGCTCCTCCAGGGGCTCGCCATCAACCCCGTCGAGTGGTGGGATCCGCACTGGATCCAGGACCGCATCGCCAGGAAACTCGGGCCGGCGCTGCCGTACAAGCCGTAAGAGGGTGTTTCGAAAGGCAAACCTTGGTCTCGGTCGTGCGGGTCGTTCATTGAGTAAGCTCTATTGACTTTGCGAAAAGAGCAGATGCATTATGGGCGCTGAAATGCCGTTCGATCCAAAGGAGCCAGCTATGAACAAGAAGACGCTCAAGAAGTTGTACCTGTGTACGGAGACACTCAGGAATCTCAACGAGCAAGACCTTCAGCACGTGGCCGGCGGTTCTATAGCAGCCACCAACTGCGCGGCATGCAACACCGGCACGTACGTCTGCTCAGGCTGCGCGCCCTGCGCCTGACTCTCTGAGAACAGATCTCTGAGACAGATCCGCGCCGTCGAGCGGCGGCGCGGTTTTCTCTCCTTCTCACCTCCGCCGCGCGATCTCGGTTTCGATCTCCGGGATCAGGGCGGGGTTGGCCGCGAGCAGCCGGGTCAGGAGGGGCTTGGGGCGGTTGAAGCGGGTCTCCTCGGGGGCGCCGGTGACGATCGCGCCGCCGGCGGCGAGGACGAGGGCGACGCCGGCCGCCACGTCCCACTCGTGCTTGGGGGTGAGCGTCCAGGTGGCGTCGACGAGACCGGCGGCGACGAGGCCCAGCTTGTAGGCGACCGAGCCCATCGGGCGGATCTCGAAGAGGTCCTCCCGGTAGCCCGTCCACTCCCCGCGCTTGACCTCGCTGCGGCTGGCGACCACCTTGGCTCCTTCGAGCGTCGGGCGGGCGCTCACCCCGGCCGGGCGGCCGTTGAGGGTGACTCCCAGGCCGCGCGCGCCGACGATCGTCTCACCCGTCACCGGGTTGCAGATGCCGCCGGCGACCGGCTCGCCGTCCACCACCAGCCCGATCGAGACGCACCACTCGGGGATCCCGGTGACGAACTCGCGGGTGCCGTCGAGCGGGTCGACCACCCAGACGCGCCGCCGCTCGAGGCGGACGTGGTCGTCCCGGGTCTCCTCGGAGAGCCAGCCGTCGCCGTTGCGGGGCAGGAACTCGCGCAGCAGCGTGTCGACCGTGGTGTCCGCCTCGGTGACGGGATCGTCCCCCTGCTTGTGCCGGCTGGCGACCTCGCCGGGGGTGAAGCGCTGGAACGCGGCCCGTGCCCGTTCCAGCGCCTCCTGGATGTGCAGCAGATCCTCGGCGTACGAGGTCTCGCTCACTTCGCCTCCAGGCTCCCGCCGACGTACCCCTCGCGCTCGAGGAAGAGCAGGATCTCCTGCGCCGACTCCTCGGGGGAGAGCTTGGTGGTGTCGATCACCAGGTCGGCGTCGGCCGGCTCCTCGTAGGGGTCGGAGATGCCGGTGAACTCCTTGAGGATGCCGGCGCGGGCCTTGGCGTAGAGCCCCTTGCGGTCGCGCTCCTCGCAGACCTCGATCGGCGTCGCGATGTGCACCAGAACGAAGCCGCCGCCCGGCTCGATCAGCGACCGCACCTCTTTGCGCACGCTGTCGTAGGGGGCGATGGGGGCGCAGATCGCGATACCGCCGTTCTTGGTGATCTCGGCCGCCACGAAGCCGATGCGGCGGATGTTGATGTCGCGGTGCTCCTTGGAGAAGTTGAGCTCGGAGGAGAGGTTCTTGCGCACGATGTCGCCGTCGAGCAGCGTCACCGGCCGGCCGCCGGTCTCCATGAACTTGACCAGCAGCGCGGAGGCGATGGTCGACTTGCCGGAGCCCGAGAGGCCGGTCATGAACACCGTGAAGCCCTGCTGGAAGCGCGGCGGATGGGTGCGCCGCAGCTCGTCCGCGACCTCGGGGAAGGTGAACCAGGTGGGCAGGTCGCGCCCTTCCTGGAGCCGGCGGCGCAGCTCGGTGCCGGAGATGTCGAGGGTGCGCGATCCCGGCGGGATCTCGTCCTGCGGCATGTAGGTGTCGAGGTCCTCGACGTAGGAGACCATCTTGAAGGGGACCATCTCGACGCCGAGGTCGTCCTTGTGCTTCTGCATCAACTCCTGGGCGTCGTAGGGGCCGTAGAACGGCTTGCCCTGGCTGTCGTTGCCGGGGCTGGCGTGGTCGCGGCCGACGATGAAGTGGGTGCAGCCGTAGTTCTTGCGGATCAGCGCGTGGAGCACCGCCTCGCGGGGGCCGGCCATGCGCATCGCGAGCGGCAGCAGCGAGAGCTTGGCGGTGTGCTGCGGCAGCCGCGGCATCACGGCCTGGTAGCAGCGCACGCGGGTGTAGTGGTCGATGTCGCCCGGCTTGGTCATCCCCACGGTGGGGTGGATCAGCAGGTTGGCCCGGACCTCCTTGGCGGCGCGCAGGGTCAGCTCGCAGTGGGCGCGGTGCATGGGGTTGCGGGTCTGGAAGGCGACGACTCGGCGCCATCCCTCGCGGGCGAACTCGGCCCGCAGCTCGGCCGGCGTCAGGCGCAGGGCGCGGAAGTCATAGTGGACGGGGAGCTGCATGCCCTCGATCCGGCCGCCCACAGCGACGCTGTTGGTCTTGTGGAGCAGGTGCGCGACCCCGGGGTGGTCGGTGCTGGTGGTGCCGAAGGTCGCCTGGGCGCTCGCCTCGCGGTCGGGCTCCCACATCTCCTCGATGTGCAGGGCGGCGAGCATCACCCCTTCGGGGTCGCGCAGCGCCAGCATGCCGCCCACGCGCAGCTTCTCGGCCGCCTGCGGGGTGACGTCGAGCAGGATGGGGATCGGCCAGAGAGTGCCGTCGGCGAGGCGCATGCGCTCGCAGACGGAGTCGTGGTCGGCCTTGTTCATGAAGCCGGTCAAGGGGGAGAAACCGCCGTTGAGCAGCAGCTCGAGATCGCAGTACTGGCGGGGGGTCAGATCCCAGGAGGGCCAGTCGCGGGAGGCGACTTTGAGCTCGGCCGCGCGCTCGGCGTCGGCCATGGGATTGACCAGCTCGCCGCCGTGCGGCGCGATCAGGTGACTGACGGTGAGGCCGTCGGCGGGACGGTCACGCTCCGGCAGGGGAGTCGGAAAGACAGAGACATTCGACATGCGGTTTCCTCGCGAGATCGGATCGGTTCTGAAGTAATGGGGACTTCGGACAGGCAAACTACTGCCGATTCCTTATTCAAGGATGGCGCCAGCCCCAGGGGGGCGCGCGGAAGCGCCCGCACTCAAGAGTGCGGCGCGGAGCTCAAAAGGTGACAGAACGTAAGGCCGGAGCCGTTACGGGCGCGAGGGGGAGGGCTCGGGGTCCTGGTCGGTGACGATCACGCCGATGATGCCGGCGACGGGGGCGAGCAGGACCGCTTTGCGCTGCCAGAAGGCGATGACGCAGGCCCGGCAGACCTCGTCAGAGCGGCGAACGCCTGCCGAATTGACGCGGGTGACCACGCCGTCGCAGAGGAAGGCCATCACTTTCTTCCCCTGCTGCTTCGGCGAGGTCTCGCCGACGGTCAGGTTCTGGGCGACCCCCTGCTCCTTGGGGCCGAGCTGCACCCTGCAGTCCTTGGTGACCGGAACGACCTGGCTCTCGGAACGGGAGACGACCTTGCCGGTGGCGTCGACCAGGGCGCCGTAGAGCTCGACCTGCTCGTTGCGCAGCTCCGGCTTGGGCGGCGTCGCCCAGTAACGGCCGCCGGCCTCGGGCTCCAGGGCCACCCAATAGAAGTCCTCGTGCTCCCGCCAGCGGAAGTAGAGGCGCGGCGAGAGGCCCGGTCCCGCCGCGGCCGGGGTCACCGTGGCCCGCACCAGACCGTTGTCTTCCGCCGGCAGGCAGCGCGGCTTCTCGACCACGATGGACTGCGCCGTCGCGGCGGTGGCGCCGGCGAGGAGGAGCCCGGCAAGGAGGAAGGTGCTCGCTCTCATCTGATTGTCTCCACTGGAACTTCTTTATTCTACCTGAGAAGTGGGTTTTGCGTCAGCAGGGGGCCCGAGGGTGGGCACGGACGAGCACGGACGAGCATGGACGAACACGGACAAGAAGCCGCGAACTGTCGTTCTTTGTCCTTGTTCGTCAGTGCTCGTCCGTGTTCGTCCCAAGCCCTCCCTACGGCCCCCCCAAAATCTTCCGCATATAAGACTCCACATACGGCGTCCGCTTGAGGTTGGGGAGCGCGCGCTTGAAGGCGGCGGCGGCCGCCGCGGCGTCCCCCGACTCGTAGAGCGAGACGGCCATGTAGAAGAGCCGCTCGGGCTCCTCCTCGCCGGGATCGCCGCCGCGGCGGAAGTAGAGGGCGGCGTCGCTCCAGCGGGAGATCCGGTAGGCCCCCTCGGCGGCCAGGTGCTGCGCCTCTTTCGAGTCCGGGTGTGAGTCGGCCACCGAGCGGGCGAGCTCGAAGGCCTGCCGCAGCTCCTTGGAGGGGCGGGGCTCGCCGAGGAGCTGCCGCGCCTGTTCGAGCTGCTTGCGTTCGCCGTCGGTCAGCGGCTTGGGAGCCGGCGGATTCGCCGGCGCCGAAGCCGCGGTCTTCTCCACGGCCGGCGTGGCGGCCGTGGAGCTGGGGACCGGCGCCGGCGGCGGCGCGGCCGCCGGGGCGCTGGGCACGGGAGCTCCGCTCCTGGGTGGCGATGGGCTCGCCGCCGGCGCCGGTCCCTTCTTCGCCAGCGTCGAGCGGAAGGCCGGCGCCGCCGCGAGCGTGGCGGCGGGGAGGCGCGTGGCCAGCCGGGCCTCGAGGGCGGCGCGCAGATCGGCGGGCAGCTCCCCCTGGCTGTAGCCCTTGAAACGGTCCTCGACCTCCAGCAGCCGCTGGAAGGTCTCGCGGAAGCCCGCGGCGTCGCCGGTGCCGTCCTGCGCCAGGGCGAGGCGCGACAGGCAGTCGGCGAGCGGACGCGGCTCGTCGAGCATGCCGAAGCAGGCCAGGCGCAGCACCCGCGCCGCGGTCGCGTACTCCTTGCGGTCGAAGGCGAGCTGGCCGTCGCGCAGCAGGCCCTGGTAGAACGGGTCGACGGCGGCCTGAGCGGGGAGAGGGGCGAGCAGCAGACCGAGCAGGAGGAGTTGTTTCATACGGCTTCCGGCAGAGGGCGGTTCTCGACCACGGCCCGCGGATTGTCGGTGGTGAGACGGCGCGCCGCCGGCTCGCCCCAGCGGCTGGCGACCAGGTCGTAGGCCCGCCGCAGGCCGGGCGGGCGGCGGCGGGTGTTGTGGGAGTCGCTGGCGAGAAAGTGGACGAGCCCGGCCTCGATCAGGGTCCAAGTGTCGGCCTGGGCACGGCGGCCGAAGTCGCCGGTGACGCTCATCGCGGTCACCTGGGTCTGAGCGCCGAGGGCGACCAGGCGCCCCACCAGTCCGGGATCGGGCGCCAGCCAGGGGATGAACTCGGGGTGGGCGACGATCGGCCGCCAGCCGGTCACCACCAGCTCGTGAACGAGGTGGATGGCCTCGCTCGCGGTGCCGTTCGAATCGAATTCGATCAGCAGGTAGCGGGAGCCGGCGAGCGGCAGGATGCCGCCTCCCGCCGGCAGCAGCTCCACCTCGGGGAGGAGCCCCGAATCGACGTGGATCTCCCCTCCCAGGTAGACGCGGAAGCCGGAGCCCACCTCGTCCTGGAGCTGGTCCGCCAGGGCGGCGAGCTGCTCGCGGTCCGAGTTCCACCATTCGCCGCGCCGCTGGTGCGGGGTGGCGATCATGGCCTCGCAGCCGTCGTCGGCGGCCAGCCGGCACATGGCGACCGCCTCGACGAAGGTGCGAGGGCCGTCGTCGACCCCCGGCAGGATGTGGCAGTGCAGGTCGAGCATCAGGCGGCTGAGCCCGCGCCGGCCTTGCCGGGCTTCTGCGGCGCGCCCTCTTCGGCGCCGTAGGACTCATAGTACCGGTAGCGCTTGCCGAGACCGGTCTGCAGCGAGCGGTAGCGGTTGAGCACTGCGCCGAGGATCCTGACGCCGGACTGGCGCAGGCGGTCGCGGCAGAGCCGCGCCTCCTCGCGGGTGACCTTGCCGCTGCGCAGGGTCAGCACCACGCCGTCCGCCAGCAGCCCGATGATCGTGGCGTCGGTGACCGCCAGGGTGGGCGGGGTGTCGATGACGACGAAGTCGAACCGCGCCCGCATCGCCTTGAGCCAGTCGCGCATGCGGTCCGAGGAGAGCAGCTCCGACGGATTCGGCGGGATCGGCCCCGAGGGGGTCAGCCAGAGGTTCGGCACCTCGGTCGGCAGGAAGACCGACTCCGGATCGGCGGTGGCGGTGAGCTGGTTGACCAGGCCGGAGCGGTTGGAGACGCGGAAGACCTGGTGGAGACGCGGCTTACGCAGGTCGCAGTCGACCAGCAGCACCTGGCGGCCGAGCTGGGCGAGCACCACGGCGAGGTTCGAGGCGGTCGCGGTCTTCCCCTCGCCAGCGACGGCGGAGGTGACGGCGATCGCCTTCAGCTCGCGCGCCGAGGAGAGGAGGAGAGCGGTGCGCAGCGAGCGGTACGACTCGGAGATCAGCGTCCGCGGCCGCTCGTGGGGGACCAGCTCGATCTGGCTCAGGGGGGGCGCCGCCGCCGCCAGCGCCTTCTTCTTCTCGCGCCAGCCGGCGCCGGCGGCCCGTCTCGGGCGTGCCGGGGCCTGCTCTTCCGCCCCCTCGCCGTAGCCGTAGGTGGAGTAGCCGTAAGACTTGCCGGACTCGGTGAGGTCCTGGATCACGGCGAGCGTCGGCAGGCCCAGCTTGCGCTCGATCTCCTCGGGGGACTTGACCGTGCGGTCGAGGAACTCGATCAGCACGGCGCAGCCGACGCCGAACAGGAGCCCCAGCAGCAGGCCGTAGGTGACGTCCTTGCGCAGCGACGGCTGGAAGGGGCCGCCCGGCACCAGGGCCTTGTCGATGATCCGGATGTTGGATTGCCGGGTGTCCTGAAGGCGCACGGCGACCTCGGTCTCGGACTGCTTGCGCATCAGCTCGTCGAGCAGGTCGCGGCGGGTCTGGATCTCGACCTTGAGGTTGGTGAACTCGACCGCCGCCGAGTTCTGGTCGATCGCCTCCCCCTTGAGCTTGGTGAGCTCCTGATCGAGCTCCTGCTCCTGGCGCCTCGCCGTCTCGTAGGCGGCCAGGGCGTTGTTCTTCGCCTTGTCCACCTGCTCGCCGATGACCTCGTTCAGATGCTGGCGGGCCTTCTCGATCTCGGACTTGAGCGCCACCATGTCGGGGAAGTCGGGCTTGTAGGTCTTGAGCCGGGTGTCGTAGTCGCGCTCGAGCTTGAGGAGCTGGGAGCGCTGGTCGCTCACCACGCCGGTCGTCAGGCTGTCGGACATCGACCCCTTGGGGCCGTTGAGGGTCTCGTGGTACTGGGCCTCGCGCTCGATCCGCGCCTTCTTGGCGTCGATGTACTGGCCGTTGAGAGCCTCCAGCCGCTTCAGGGTGACGTTGGTGGCCGGGTCCATGGAGACGATGTCGCTCCGGCGGCTGAAGGCCTGGAGCTGGGTCTCCTTGTCCTGGACCTCCAGCTTCAGCTTCTCGATCTGCGAGGAGAGGAAGGTGGAGGCCTTGCCGGCGGTGGCGTAGCGGTCCTCGACCCCCATGTCGATGTAGGCCTCGGCAAAGGCGTTGGCCGCCCTGGCGGCGAACTCGGGGGAAGCGGCGCGGAAGGAGAGCTGCACGAGCTGGGTATTGCGCACCGGCTCAACCGAGAGGCCGCCACGGATGCCGTCGGCGAGGGAGCCGAGCACCGCGTCGTCCCCCTCGGCGTTGGCGCGGTTCGTCCCCTCCCGAGCGGCGCCGGGGTTGAAGGCGGGGTCCTCCATCAGGTCGAGGCTCTTGACCACCCGCTCGGCGAGGCCGCGGCTCTGCAGCAGCTCGTACTGGGTGGGGTAGAACTCCATGTTCCAGTAGTTCTCGAGCCAGGGGTTCTGGCTGGTGCTGAGCGGCGTCAGGTTGCGGCGCTCGATCTGGATGATGGTCGTCGCCTGGTAGGCCTTGGGGGTGATGGCGTAGTGGATGCCGGCACCGGTGAGGCCGAGCGCGCAGCAGACCACGGCCAGCTTCCAGTGCCGCCGCACCATGGCGAGATATTCGCCGAGGTTGAACTCGGATTCGGGCTCTGAGGCGAGCTCCGGCTCATCGTCAAGGGGAACAGAAGTGAGAGGGCTCAAAAGAAGGACTCCTTGACTACGATCACGTCGCCCTGCCGGAGGTCGACGTCCGGCTCCTTGCCGGCGAGGATCTTTTTGTAATCGACGGTGATCTCCGCAGGACCGTCGGCGTGGGATGCCCGCTTGATCAGGATCTTGCTCGACGCGCGGTCGGTCAGCCCGCCCGCATGGGCGATGGCGGCGAGCACGGTGATCCGCTCGCTGCTCTTGAAGGCGAGGGCCCCGGGCTTCACCACCTGGCCCAGGCAGTAGACGTTGACGTCGATGGTGACCGGAACGTTGATCAGGTCGTTGGCGAAAATCGGGATGTTGAGGCGCTGATCCCCGCGCACCATCAGATCGTCGAGGTCGATTGTCACCTGGTCGGTGAGACCGTTGTCCGCCCGGCGCAGGATGTAGGCGACGTTGCCGTGGTTCTCGGTCAGGCCGCCGGCGGCGGTGATCGCCTCGAGCACCGTCCAGTGGCCGGAGAAGCCGAGGTTGCCCGGCTGCTTGACGGCGCCGATGACGGAGATCGGCCGCGAGCGGAACTCGGTCACCTGCACGTCGACCGACGCCCGCTGCATGTACCTGTCCTCGAGCAGCTTCTTGACGATCTGCATGACCTCGGTCGTGGTCTTGCCGACCACCGGGACGTCGCCGAGAAGGGGGAGGTTGATCACGCCGCCCTCGGAGACCCGGCGGTCGCCATTGAGCTTCGCGTCCTCGTCGACATGGATGCTGAGCAGGTCGCGCGGGCCGATCCGATAGGCAAGATCTTTGCCCTGGGCCAGCGCTGCTGCCGCGCACACCAGTAGCAGAATCCAGAAATGAACCGCTATCTTGTTCATGATGCTTACGTTACTGCCCACCATGGTACCGCAACCGGGCGCTGCGGTCCAGCGGCGGGGGTCTATTCGAAGCCTGCCAGGGTGATCGTCGCCCCCACGGAGGTATAGGACCGGTCGCCGCCCGGCAGGTTGGAGTCGAACTGCGACCGCACCCCCTGGAGGCCCAGGGTGAGCCGCCGGTTCAGGGTGCTGGTCAGCACGGCGCCGTAGGAGGAGACGTCGTCGTACCGGGAGAAGGTGCCGGCGGCGAAGGCGGTATAGCTGTTGCGGCCCCCTTCGGCGAACAGGCGTACCGAGGAGCGGTGGCCCAGGACCACGTTCAGGGAGGCGCCCAGGCGTTCGTCCTCGAAGTAGGCATAGAGCGGCAGGAGCGAGTAGGAGAGGTTGCGGTTGGCGTAGAGCGTCGTGCTGATGTGCGTCTGCGACCCGACGGTGACCGCGGCGGAGCCGGTTACCTGGTGATACGGGACGAAAGCGGCTCCCCGGCGCGCCTCCAGCGAGCGGTCCGCGGCGTCGACCTGGACGAACACGCGGCGACCCGCGAAACGGACCTCGGCCACCGGCGCGGTGCCGGCGTTCGAGCGGTCGAGACTGCCGTGGACGAAGTCGACCTGCGAGCGCTCGACGCCCACCCCGACCGACCACCGCGGCTCGGGGCGCCAGCGCACTCCGCCGCGGACGATCTGTTCGTCGCGGTCGAGGAGGCGGAGCTGCGCGACGTCGGGATCGGGCAGCTCCCCCACCAAGTTGTTCTGGTGGTTGACGGCGATCGCGGCGAAGGCCGAAAAGGCGTGGGAGATCTCGAGCTCGGTCAGCAGCTCGCCGCCGTCGCGCCGGGAGCTCACCAGCACCGGCAGCTCGGGGGTGACGAGCTGCTGCTGCTGCTCCCGCGCCGCCCGCGCCTCCACGGTGAGGCGGTTGAAGTAGCCGTAGAAGCCCAGGGAGTAGCGGCCGTTGAGCTGCCGGCGCTCGGTCTGGCGCTGCCACCAGACATACTCGGGCAGCACCTCGGCGGCCCAGGTCGCCTTGGCGCCGTTGCGGAGGTAGGCGCGGAAGCCGGCGCCGGCCGTGGCGGTCAGATCGTTGGGTTGTGGCCGGCCGGTGGCGACCAAGCTGCGCACATAGGCGACGTCGTGCAGGGTCGCCCAGGGGGCGATGTGAATGGGGCCCAGACGGTGGCGTGCCTCCAGCAGCTCGCGCGCGAGCTGCTCCTGGCGCGACTCCGGGCGCGCCGTGGGGCCGCCGGGCGGCGTATACTGGAGGAACTGGGCTCCAGCGTTCCTCGCCATCAGACTCAGAGCCGTCAGGCGGAGGACAAAAATTATCGAGGCTCGCTTACTGAAGCGTATGGTGAGACGCATGATCTCCCCCCGGCGGGCATGCCCGTGTTCTGCCAGGGCTCCGCTGTAAAACGTGTTCGGGTCGTCTTCATGATACGTCATTCCGCCTCTCTTCTCGCCCTCCTGCTCGCTCTCGTCCTGCTCTGGGCGCCGCTGCCGTTCGGCGGCGTGACGCCGTGGGCGGGGGCGCTGCAGGCGGCGCTCTGCTTCGCCGCCCTGGCGCTCGCCGCGGTGGCGGCCGAGAGCGCGCGGACCTGGCGCCCGGCGGCGCTGCCGGCGGCGGCGCTGGCCGCCATCGCCCTGCTCGGCCTGCTGCAGGCGGCGCCGCTCCCCGCCGGCCTCGTCGCCGCGCTCTCGCCGGCGCACGCCGGGCTCGAGCGGCAGGCCGCGGAGCTGGGGGCGCCGGAGCCGGCCCGGCTGACGCTCGCCGCCGCGGCCACCCGCGGCGCCGCCCTCGGCTGGGCGGCGGCGGCGGCGGCCCTGCTCACCGCGGCGGCCGCCGGCCAGCGGCGCGAGCACCGGCGCTGGCTGGGCGCGGCGGTGCTCGCCGGCGGGCTCTTTCAGGTCTTCTTCGGCGCCCGCGACTGGTTCGCCCACGCCAGCACGCTCTGGGGGGTCGACCTGCACGCCACCGCCGTGCGCTTGCGCGGTACCTTCGTCAATCCCAACCACCTCGCGGCCTACCTGGAGATGGCGCTGGCGGTCGCCTTCGCCTGGAGCTGGTGGGCCGTCCGCCGCGCCGTGGACGAGCCCCGCCTCGAGCGCCGTCTGCTGCTGACCGCCCCGCCGGCGATGCTCTGGCTGACGCTGTTCGCCGGGCTCTCCTTCACCGGCTCGCGCGCCGGGCTGCTGGCGGCGATCGCCGCCGTCTCGGCGCAGGGGGTGCTGGCGGCGGGGGTCCGCCGGCGCTGGTGGGTCGCTCCCCTGGGGGCGCTGGCGGCGCTCGCCGGGCTCGGGGTGGTGGCGGCAATCGGCTGGCGCGAGGGGCTCGGCCGCCTGCTCTCCACCTCCGCTGCCGACGTGAGCCTGGGCGCCCGCCTCCAGGAGTACGGGGCGGCGCTCGCGCTCTGGCGGCGCTTCCCCGTCGCCGGCTCAGGGCTCGGCACCTTCCGGGACGCCTTCCCGCTGGTGCAGCCGGCCGAGCTGCGCGGCACCTGGTGGCATCCGCACAGCGACTTCCTGGAGGTGCTGGTGACGGCGGGGGTGATCGGGCTGGCGCTACTGGCGGCCGGGCTCTGGGGGCTGGCGCGGCGGCTGGCGGCGGTGCTGCGGGAGGGGAGCCGCTCCGAGGACCGGGCCGCCGCCCTGGCGGCGTTCGGAGCCCTGGTCTCCCTGGCCGTCCACGAGTGCCTGGATTTCGGCCTCTCCATGCCGGGGAACGTGGTCACCCTGGCGGTGCTCCTCGGCGCCGCGACGGCGGCGCGCACCCGCGAGCGCTCAGCGCAGCTCGACGGTTCCCGGCAGGACCTGGGCGCCGTCCAGGCTCTCGAGCACGAGCACGTGGAGCCCGCGCCCAAGCGGCGCCGCAACTCGAAGCGCCGGCGCGGCGCCGGCAAGCGGCCGGACCGGAAAATCACCCACGGCCGCGCCGTCGAGCCGTAGCTCGACCAGGGAGCCGTTCGCCGGCAACTGGTCGAGCGTCACCGCGAAGCCGGCCGCGGGGGCGGCGGTCATCATCTCCAGCCGGGCGATGTCCCGGTTCCAGGTCCAGTCGGTGGCGCTCCAGGTCCGCCGGGCGAGCCCGGCGAGCCGCGCCGTGGCCTCGGCCGTCCCCCCCGGGTCCCCGGCCGCGCGCGCCACCTCGGCCCGCGCCTGCCAGTAGAGGGGGCGCGCCTGCCAGGCCAGGTGCACCAGCGCGAGCGCCTCGCGGGCGTCGTCCACCTGTCCGCGGGCGGCGAGCGCCCGCGCCTTGGTGATCAGGTAGGGCGCCCACGGCTCCGTGCCCAGGCCCTGGGTGCGCCGCTCGTAGAGGCTCGCCCGCGCCAGGTCGTCGGCGAACAGGGAGGCGAGGGCGGCCTGGGACGGCGCCGGGTCGCGCACGAAATGGGCGAGCCGCTTGAGGGTGGCTGGCCGCAGGTCGCAGCTCGCGAACAGGCAGCGGTCGAGGGCGCGGTCGAGATGGGGGGCGAGCCGCTCGGCGGTGGCGCCGTCCACCGGGCCGGGGGGGCAGCGCTCGAGGGCCTGTGTGAGGAGACCCAGGTAGCGAGCTTCGGGGCGCGCCCTGCCGGCCACCGCCAGATAGAGGGAGCGCGCCGGCTCCAGCTGCCCCGCGTCGCGCAGGCGGTCCGCCGTGAGGAGGTCCCGCCGCAAGGTGGCGAACAGCGACGCCTCCCGCCGCTGGCGGGCCGCCGCGAACCCCGGCAGGTCGCCGCGTCGCGCGTACGCCTTCTCGACCCGCTCCCAGGCCGCGGGATCGTCGGGCAGCACGGCGAACGCCTCGCGCCGGTCGGCGGCGGTGTCGAGCCAGGGGTCGAGCAGGCGGCCGAGGTACTCGGGCTCGCGGAAGACCTCGGCCAGCAGGCCGCGGGCGATCCCCCGCTTGCGCGGCGAGAGCGCCGGCCAGATCTCCAGGTAGGCGGCGGCGAGGAAGCGCGCCGGCTCCCGCTTGGCCGGCGCCAGGCGCAGGGCGGTCTCGAGCGGCGCCTCCCACTGCCGGTAGGCGGTGAACAGCCGCGGGTCCCGCGCCTGCGACCAGCCGAGATAGGTGGCCCCGCCCGCCACCAGGGCCGCCTCCCAGGAGGCCGGCCGGCGGGCCAGCACCTCGCGGGCGGTCCGCGCGGTCACCGCCATCCGCTCCGCGGTCTCGCGCGCCGCCTGCCCGGGGGGGATCCCCTGGCGCCGCGCCGGGTCGAGCTCGGCGGCCAGCACCGCGCGCGCGGCCCGCAGGCGTACCCCTTCGGGATCGGGCTCGCGGCCGAGCGCCGGCGCGTCGAGGGTGACCCCGGCCTCCTCCAGCCAGGCGAACGCCGCCGTCCGCGACGCCCGCAGGTCCCGGTACTCCGAGATCGCCACCAGGGCGAGGGCGATCGCCACGCCGGCGAGAGACGCACGCAGGACCGGAGCGGTCCATTGAGAGGGCATGGGGAGATGGTAGCAGTATCCTTCTCCCATGCCGCGCCCCCTCCGCTTCCGGCCGCCGCCGCTGGCGATCTCCCCCGAGGTCCGCTGGATGCTGCTGCGCGCCTTCGGCCCCGCCGGCGCCCCGTTCCCCGAAGCCGTCGAGCCGGCGGCGGCGCTGGCGGCGGCGCGCCGGTTCGAGGTCTCGCCACGGATCGCCGTCCGCCAGGGGCGCCAGCGGCTCGACGCCGAGCTGGGGGAGGAGGCCGCGGCCGGCTTCGCGGGCGACCGGACGCGGGCCGCCGCCGGCGGCATGCGGCTGATGGAGGAGGTCCGCCGGGTCGCCGGCGTGGCGGCGGACCTCGGCATGCCGCTCGCCTGCCTCAAGTTCGCCGCCCTCGAGGGGACCGGGCTCCTGGCGGCCGGCAGCCGCGGGGCGTGCGACGTCGATCTGCTGGCCCCTGGCGAGCGCGCCGGCGAGCTCTGGCAGGCCCTGCTCGCCGCCGGCTTCCGGAGCTCCGGGATCCCCGAGGCGGAGCACCAGCTCCCGGCGCTGACCGGGCCGCGGGGGGGCGTGGTGGAGATCCACCGCCACCTCCCCGGCGTCCGCCTGGACGGCGCGGCCTCGGCCAGCTTCGCGGCGCTCGACCGCGCCGGGCTGCTCCGGCCGCTGCCGAACCTCCCCGGCCGCTGCGCGGCGCCGCTGCCGGAGGTGCTGGCCGCCCACGTCCTGGTCCACGGCCTGGGGCAGCACGGCTACTGGCCGTCCTCCTACTCGCTGCTGACGATGGTGGCCGACCTGCTCGATCTCGGGGAGCTGACGGATCGCGCCACCGCCTGGGTGGGGCGGGACGTATCGGCGGCCGAGGCGGCGGCGGCGCGCGGGATGATCGGGCGCCTGGCGGCCGGCGAGGACCCCACCGGCTGGCACGGGCCGGAGGAAGAGCTGCTGCGGCACATCCTGGCCGGCCGCCTCGATCCGGAGTACGCCGGCGCCCTGCGGCTGGGGCTGTTCCGCCCGCAGCCGAGCGAGCGGTCCCGCCCGGTCCAGCTCGCCCGCGTGGTGCTCGGCGCCGTCTTCCTCTCCGACGCCCAGATCGACGCCGTCTACGGCCCCCCCCACGGCCGCCTCGGCTATCTCGGCCGGCGGCTCGCCCGGCCGTTCGACCTGCTCCGGCGGCTGGGGAGCTATGGGGCGCGGTGGGCGCGGCTGCGGCGGTGAGCGCCTATATACTCCTTCGCCGTGAAGCCCTCCCGCCGCCCGCCTCTCGACCTCCGCCTGGGCGCCTTCTTTCTCTGGCTCCTGGTGCTGGTGCCGCCGCTCGTCTGGGCGCCGGTGGCCAAGGAGTCGTTCCGGCAGCCGAAGCTGCTGGCCGCGGAGTGGCTGGCCCTCGCCTCGCTCGCCTGCCTCGCCTGGGGGCTGCGGCCGGTGGAGCGGGTGAGCCTCGCGGACCTCTGGCGGCTGCCCGCCGCGCGCATCGTCCTCCCCCTGCTGGTGATAGCGACGGCGGGGCTCGCCTTCACCCGCTACCCGCTCCACGTCCGCGAAGCCCTGATCGACCTCTGGATCGGCGCCGCCGCGCTGGTGGGCTGGAGCGCGGCGCTCCCCTCCTCCCGGCTGCGGCGTCTGCTCGGCGGGCTGCTCTGGCCGGCCTTCCTGCTGGCGCTGGTGGGCATCGGCCAGTACTACGGCGTCTGGCAGCCGCTGCGCTTCGCCACCCTCCAGGCCGGCTCGCGGCTCGCCATCACCTCGCTCGCCGGCAACCCCGGCGATCTCGCGGCGTTCCTCGTCCTCCCCTGTCTGGTGGCCCAGGATCTCCTGCGCCGGCGGCGGCTGGCGGGGGAGGGGTGGGGGAGCTCCGGTTCCGTGGGGACGGCGCTGGCGCTAGCGGTCGCGGTCTACGCCCTGGCGCTGACCCAGACCTTCGCCGCCATCGCCGCTCTGCTGGCCGGCAGCCTGCTGCTCTGGGGGGCGGGGGTGCCGCGCCGGCGGGCCGCCGCCCTGCTCGCCGCCGGCGCCGTGGCGCTGGTCCTGCTGGCCGTGGCCGTTCCTCCTCTGCGCCAGCGGGTGCTGGAGAAGGCGCGGCACGTGGCCGAGGGGGACTGGAATGCCGTGCTGACCGGCCGCCTCGACGGCTGGCGCGCGGCGGCCTGGATGTTCGGCCGGCATCCGCTCGCCGGTGTCGGCCAGGGCGCCTACCAGCCGGAGTTCGTGCCCGCCAAGCTCGCCCTGCTCGACCGCGGCGTCCCCTTCTTCGCGGCCCAGACGCAGGTCGGCTTCGGCAACGCCCACAACGAGATCCTGGAAGCCGCCGCCGAATGGGGGATCCCCGGCCTGCTGGCCCTGGCGTGGGGGGGCTGGGTGCTCCTGGGAGCCCTGCGCCGGATGGCGCCGGAGGACCGGGCCCTGGCCTGGGCGGGGACCGCCGCGCTGGCCGTGCTCTCGCTGGTCGACTTCCCCTTCCGGGTGGCCCTGGTGGCTTTTCCGGCTCTGCTGTTCCTGGCCTGGGCGCTGCGCGAGGAGACGGCATGAAGGGGGGAACCCTGTCGGCGATCCTTGTCGCCTTCCTCGCCCTGGCGCTCGCCGGCCAGGCCGTCCGCTGGCGCGATCGCATGACGGCGAGCCGCCTGCTGAGCAATGTCGAGGCGCTGACCCTCGCGGTGGCCTCCGGACAGGTGCCGCCGCGGGCCCTGGCGAGCAACCTCGAGGCGCTGCGCCGGGCGGCGCCGCTCGACCCCATCCAGGTCGGGATCCCGATCGCCCGCGGCAGCCAGTACTACCTGCTCGGCCGTCCGGAGCCCGCCGAGCAGGCCTACGCCGAGGCGCTGCGCCTCGAGCCCCGGCCCGAGGGGTATCTCGGCCTCGGCCGGGCGCAGTGGCTGGCCGGCCGACGGGAGGAGGCCCTGCGCAACTTCGGGCTGGCCATCCGCCTCGATCCGCTGCTGGCCCCCCAGCTGCCGGCGGAGGCGCGATGACCGCCGTCTTCGAGGCACTGCGCAGCCTGGCGCGCGAGGGGCCGGTCGAGGTGCGGGTGCGCGGAGACTGCATGGCCCCCCTGTTCGCCGACGGCGGCCGCGTGCGGGTCGCCGCCGCCCGCCTCTACGCCCCTGGCGACGTGGTGGTGTTCCGCGCCGCCGACGGCCATCTGGTGGCGCACCGCCTGCTGGGATACCGGCCTCATGCCGGTGGGCTCGCCCTGGTGACCCGCGGCGACTCCTGCCCGGTGCACGACGCGCCGGTCCCCCTCGCCGCCGTGCTCGGCCGTGTCGAGGCGGCCCGCCCCACGGCCGCCGTCCGCGTCCGCTCGCTGCTCCGCTTCCTGGGCCTCGCGACCATGGCGCTCCGCCGGCGGTTGCGATGAGCTTCGGCGACGGCTTCCTCCGCCTCCCCGATCTGTTCCCCGGCCGCCGCGGCGGCGAGACCTGGGGGGACCGCGCGGTCGCCGTCGACGTCGCCGGCGGCCCCTACCTCTTCACCGGGCTCTCGGCGGCGCAGGAGGAGGCGGTCCGCGACCGCTTCGCCGGGCTCTGCCGGGATGCCGGCGCGGCGGCGGCCCCAGGGGCGGTCGCCACCCGGGTCTTCCGCGCGCCGGCCACCGACTTCCTCGACCGCGACGTGCGCGGCTGGGAGTACACGCTCGACATGGAGCATGCCTCCGGCGGCGTGCTCCTCGCCGGCCTGCGGCTGATGGCGCGGCTCGACTGGGCCCCCCATCTCGCCGGCGGCCTCTGGACCTGCGAGGGGTCGGGGGAGGAGTGGGCGGCCTCGGTGTTCGAGAACTTCCTCCGGGTGCTCACCGCCTACCGCCTGCTCGCCGAAGAGGGGGCGGTGATCCACAGCGCCGGGGTGACCGGCGGCGAGGCCGCCTTCCTCCTCCTCGGTCCCTCGGGAGCGGGGAAGACCACCGTCTCGCGCCTCTGCCTGGCCCAGGGGGCCGACGTCCTCTCCGACGACCTGAACGCCGTCCACCTCGGCGACGGCGGGGTCCGGCTGCGGAAGCTCCCCTTCACCGGCGATCTCGGAGACCGCGGAGGCGGACCCGCCAGCGTGCCGTTGCGAGCCCTGCTGCGGCTGGTCAAAGGGCCGGAGGAGCGCCTGCGCCCGCTCTCGCCGGCGGCGGCTTTCGCCGGCCTGGTGGCCGCCGCCCCGTTCGTCAACCGGGACCCCTGGCGGCGGGAGGCGCTGCTCGGAGTGCTCGAGCGGATCGCCCGCGCGGTACCGGCCTACGAGCTGACCTTCTCGCTCGCCGGGGACCCGTGGGCTATACTGCGATCGATATCCCGATAAACGAGTCCATGAGCGTCATCACTCCAGCGACCGTGCTCAAGCGGCGGTCCGACATCCGCTACCGCCTCATCGAGGGGGAGGCGGTGGTGCTGCGCCAGTCCGCGGCCGAGGTGCTGGTGCTCAACGAGGTTGGCGCCTCGGTGCTCGAGCTGGCGGACGGCGAGCGCTGCGTCGGCGACTGGATCGACGCCCTCGCCGCCGAGTACGAGGGGGACTCCACGGCCCTCGCCCGCGACGTGCTCGCCTTCGCGGCCGAGCTCGCCGAGGCCGGCCTGCTGGAGCCCGGTTGAGCCTCTCCCGGGTGATCGCCACCGCCTGGCGGGAGAACCTGCTGTTCTCGGTGCTGGTCGAGCTGACCTACCGCTGCAACCTCGACTGCTTCTTCTGCTACAACGATCTGGGTTTGAAGGGGGAGCCGCTCAGCCGCGAGGAGTACTTCCGCCTGTTCGACGAGCTGCGGGAGATGCAGGTGCTGAACCTCACCCTCACCGGGGGCGAGCCGCTCGCCCACCCCGACTTCCTGGTGCTGGGGGCACGGGCGCGCGAGCTGGGCTTCGTGGTGCGCATCAAGTCGAACGGCCATGCCCTGCGCGGCGAGCTCGCCCGCCGGGTGCGTGACGAGGTCGACCCCTTCCTGATCGAGATCAGCCTGCACGGCGCCACCGCCGCCACCCACGACCGCCAGACCCGCGTGCCGGGCAGCTTCGACCGCCTGCTCGCCAACCTCCGCGAGCTGCGGGAGCTGGGGCTGCGGGTGAAGCTCAACAGCACCCTCACCGCCTGGAACGAGGGGGAGATCGAGGGGATGTTCGCCGTCGCCGACGCCTTGAGCCTGCCGCTCCAGGTCGACCCGGAGGTGACGCCACGCGACGACGGCAGCCGCGAGCCGCTGCGGGTGACCGCCAGCCGCGAGGGGGTGCTCCGGCTCTTCCGCCTGCAGTTCGAGCGCGGGCGCGCGGCGGCGGCGGGAGCGGAGGGGCAGGTGGAGGTCCAGGTGGCGCGCGGCGGCGACGACGGCACTCTGCCCACACCGGTCGACAAGCACTGCGGCGCCGGCTCCTCGGGGCTGGCGATCGATCCCTACGGCAACGTCTACCCCTGCGTGCAGTGGCGCCGGCCGGTGGGCAACCTCCACGGGCAGGCGCTGCGCGAGATCTGGCGCGGCTCGGCCGGTCTCGCCGAGGTGCGCGATCTGACGGTGGAGGTCAAGGAGCGGCTCGGTGCCGAGGGCGCGGGCGGGCATCTGCTCAACTTCTGCCCGGGCTCGGCCGCCGTCCAGGCCGGCACCCCCTTCGAGCTCTACCCCGCGGCGGTCCAGCGCCGGGAGCTTCTGGAGCAGGTGATGGGGGAGGAGGAGAGCGGGAGGAAGCGGACGTTGCTGCCGGTCGTGCGGTAGAAACGCGGGATTTCAGCCTAGGAAGAGATCGGGCCCGAGGGGCAGAAGCCGGGGTTCCCCTTGGCGGGAGGGGAGGGAGCGCAGACCGCCGCCACGGCCTCCAGCGGCTCGCGGGAAAGGATGCGCGGACGCTGCCAGGGACGCTTCGGGCGCGCGCTGGCCTTTCCTGCCGGGGTCTGGGAATTCGAGGTTACGCTCCGCATGGGCCTCACTGACGCTCGTGTTCGCGAGCATTACCTGGTTTGTGCGTCGCCTTGAGCCTAAGCCTATCCACCGGATGTGTCAAGGCGGCCAGAAGCCGGATCTCCTGTTCTCAACGCTATTTAGCAGCTCTCACAAAGCCGCGGGCATTTTTACCGGCGGGTTGAAACGGTCCGGTAGATTTTCTATAGCAATCCTGCGAAAAGCTGATCGATACCCCCCTCCTGGCGGCTGAAACGAGAGTAGAAGAAGCTCGGTAAGAGATTTTGTTTGCTTCCTCCCGGCCTGGCCCACCTCTTGCAGTAGCCTCTGACCGGCTTGGATCAAGGCACACCCGCCGTGAGGCGGGGCCGCAAAGCCAGGGGTCTCCCGCCTGAGATCGCCCGGTCGCCGAAGAGCCCTCAACGGACACGTAGTAACGCGTAGTTCAACAGGGGGCAGTATCTCCATGGTACCGGGTCTGCACGTACGTCCACGTCCTCCCAACAGCCAGAGCTCTACCGTAGGGTCCATTCGACCGGACCTTTCTCTGTGTGTGTCTCGGATAGAAGCTGTTTTTCAGAAACCGATTGGAACGCAAATCCAAGGAGAACCGACAATGAATTTCCATCGGAAGTTGACTCTCATTATCCTGGCAGGGCTGTTGGCCTGCACCATGGCGGCCTCCGCCACCCCCCTGGGGCTGTTTCTCGACCGCACCGAGCGGGGCCTGACGCTCAGCCATGACGGCATCGGCCTGATGGACTGGAGCGGCGGGCCGGTGGATCTCACCGTCAACATCAACGGCCCGGTGAGCTTCGCTTATCTGTACTGGGCGGGGCGCGATCGCCCCTGCACGCTCGACGCGAGCGGTATCAATTGCCCGTCCACCAGCAAGGATCAGCAGATGATCTTCAACGGCACTCCGCTCTCCGGCACCGAGATCGGCAACGAGACGCAGCCGGCCAGCGGCGGCGGGCCGATCTTCAACGTCGGCTACTTCGCCGACGTGACCGCGATCGTGGGCGCGGCGGGCACCGGCTCCAGGACCTTCACCTTCGAGGACGGCGACCGCTCAAGCAATCTCTGGCGCCTCGATGGCGCCGGTCTGCTCGTCGGCTATCGGGACCCCGCGAATCCGGCGTCCTATCGCGTCATCCTCTACCATGCCCTCGACTTCGCCTATGGCGACGACCCGACTCCGGGCGAGACCCGCGTCACCACCCCGGTCACCTTCGACCACGGATCGAGCCCGGTGAGCCGCTCGGCAGTGCTGCAGATCTTCGCCGGTGACGGCGAGATCGGCCGTCCGGACGACGTGACGATCAGCAACAACCCGACCTTTTTCAACTATCTGCGCCAGGCGGATGGCCCGCAGTGGACCACCACCCCGATCAACATCACGATCCCGGCCGGCGTCGGCACCACCACGGTGCAGATGAACTCCGAGCCGGCGGGGCAGAACCCCGACTCCATGCTCTGGGAGGTCGCGGTCCTGCGCGTCGAGCAGGTCGACACCACCCCGCCGGTCTGCCCGGCGCGGGTCATCGCCGGTCCGCCGACCCAACTCGTCGTCACCTTCCAGGACACCGGCTCTGGTCTCGCCAGCCTGGTGGTCACCCAGTCTGACAATGCTGACACGCCGGTGCCGCCGTTCACGGTCGGCACCAATGATCCGGTGACCGTCACCGCCACCAAGATCGATCAGTCGCGCAGCGCTCACGTCGCGATCACCGCGACCGACGTGGCGGGCAACGTCGCGAGCTGCGATCCGGTCATCTCGCTGGTCCAGCGCAGCACCAAGGAGGATCCGCTGCAGTCCCGTGTCCGGGTGTCGCAGGCGGAGAACAAGATCAAGGTGATCAACAGCGCTCCGGGTCTGCGCACCTTCACGGCGCTGGTCAACGGCATCACCTTCAAGATCAGCGGGATGCGCAATGGTGAGATCCGTACGATCGACGTTTCCTCGGCGATGCGCCCGGGCAACAAGAACATCATCTACGTCAAGGGCCATGGACCGGTGAACGGTTCGGCCACGGTGGTGATCTCGGATAGCTCGGTTCAGTAAAAAAGTGAATCAACCGGACGCCCGGCAGACCCTCAGGGTTGCCGGGCGCCCTTTCGATTGAGGAGAAGGTCCACCATGGTCAAAAAGATTTACAGGAAGCCGTCTCTACGGCGTCTCGGCCTGCTGCGGCAGGTCACCCGGTTCAGCTTCTAGCGGTTTTCAGCAGGCGGCCCGCCGGCGAGGCCCTCGGGATCTCGCCGGCCGGTTGCTTCAACAAGGGGCAGTCGCCATGATGACGCGTTGTGCCTCACCCTTCCTTCCGCTCTCCGTAATTCCCTGCCCGATCCGAGCACGGATATTTCCCGGCTCGAAGCTCCGTAAACCGATTGGAACGACCGGCAAAGGAGATTGATTCATGAGATTCCATCGGAAGTTGTTGCCGACTGTCTTCGGATTGCTGATCTGCGCGGCGGCGGCCCACGCCACCCATCTCGCTCCCTTTATCGATCTGCAGGAGCAGGGGCTCTCGATGACTCACGACGGCAGGGGGCTCTGGGACTGGGGGGGCGGCCCGGTGAACCTCACGGTGACCGTCCCGGGTCCTGTGCGCTTCGCCCTGCTCTACTGGGCGGGCCGCGAGAAGCCCTGCACGCTCGACGCGAGCGGCACCGAGTGCCCGTTCACGCAGCCCTACAAGGATCAGGTGCTGAACTTCAACGGCACGCCGCTCAACGGCACCGTGATCGGCTCGGAGACTCAGCCGCTCAGCGGTGGCGGGACGGGCCCGGCCATCCTCAACATCGGCTATTACGCCGACGTTACCGCGATCGTCTCCGCGGCGGGCACCGGTACTCACTCCTTCACCCTGTCGGATGGCAACGGCGCCAGCAATCTCTGGCGTTTCGACGGCGTCGGCCTGCTCGTCGCCTACAAGGACACCACGACCTCATCGACGTATCGCCTGCTCGTCTGGGACGGTCTGGATTCCGCCTACGGCGACGATCCCACCGCCGGCGAGACGCACACCACCAACCCCGTCGTCTTCAATCACGGCGTGAACTTCTCGAACCGCCTGGCCGACCTTCTCCTGTTCGCCGGCGACGGCGACGCCGACCGTCCGGACAACACCACCATCAGCAACAACCCGACGGTGTACAACATGCTGAACGCGGACCAGGGGGCGCAGTACAACACGCCGGGCATGTCGATCGGCATTCCCTCGGGGATCGGCACCACGACGGTGCGGATGAACTCCGAGCCGGCCGGCCAGAACCCCGACTCGCTGCTCTGGCAGCTGGCGGCCCTGCGCGTCGAGCAGCTCGACGCCGCCCCCGCGACCTGCCCGGCGCGGGTGGTGGCGGGTCCGCCGACCCAACTCGTGGTCACGATCCAGGACACCGATACCGGCCTCTCCAGCATTGTGGTGACCCAGTCCGATAACGCCGACACGCCGGTGCCCCCCTTCACCGTGGGCACCACCGATCCGGTGACCGTCACCGCGACCAAGATCGATCAGAGCCGGAGCGCGCACGTCACCATCCAGGTGACCGACCTCGCCGGCAACACCGTGACCTGCGATCCGGTGATCACGCTGGTCCAGCGCAGCACCAAGGTGGACCCGCAGAACACCCGGGTCCGGGTGTCGCAGGCGGAGAACAAGATCCAGATCATCAACGGCGCGCCGGGCCTGCGGACCGTCAACGCCCTGGTCAACGGCGTCAATTTCAAGACGACCGGCCTCCGCAACGGAGAGGTGCGCACGATCGACGTCTCCTCGGCGATGCGTCCCGGCAACAAGAACGTCATCTATCTCAAGGCCCATGGCCCGCAGGGGGGCTCGGCCACGGTGGTGATTTCGGACGGCAGCGTCCAGTAAAGCGGCACGGATCTTGAATCAACACTTGGCAAGTATCCCGGAAGTCGTATGCCGGGCGCCTTTCCAACGAGGAGGAGTGTCCATGGTCAAGAAGGCGTACAAGAGGCCGTCCCTGCGGCGCCTCGGCCTGCTGCGGCAGGTTACCCGGTTCAGTTTCTAGCCGTCGCGAACGGTACCCCTCCGGCGAGGTCTGTCACGGGCCTCGCCGGTTTCTGTCTGGCTGCCGGGCGGGCCTCTCCGCCCTGGAGGGATGATGATCGGACCGCAGAGCCGTCCCCAGCGACGGGAGCGCGTGCTGACTCAGCGCGCGGCCGGGACCCTGGTCCTGCTCGACCTCGACGGCGGGCAGTACTACTCCCTCGACGAGGTGAGCGCCCGCGTCTGGGAGCTGTGCGACGGCGAGCACGAGGTGGAGGGGATCGTGGCGGCGATCAGCACCGAGTACGATGCCCCGGTGGAGACGATCTACGAGGATGTCCTGGCGTTTCTCGAGGAGATGGAGGATGAGAAGCTCCTGGTGGCCGAGCCGTCCTGAAACCGTGGCCGACCCCCTGCTGGCGGCCCGCGTCGTCGTCTTCGCCGCGCTGGTGCCGCTGCTGCTGCGTCTGCGCAAGCTCCCCGACCTGCCCGCCTGGATCGAGCCACGGCGGCGGGTCCTGCCGCCCGCGGAGCCGGCGGAGGTCGAGGCGCTGGTGCGGCGCATCGACGAGATCCTGGTCGCCGGGCGTCCGGCCGTCCGCACCGGCTGCATGGTCCGCGGCCTGACCCTCTACCGCTTCCTTCGCCGCGCCGGGGCGGAGGTCTCCCTCCGCTTCGGCGTCGGTACGATCCGCGGCGAGTTCGCCGCCCACTGCTGGATCGTCTACCGGGACGAGCCCCTGGAGGAGCCGCACGATCCACGGCCGCTGTTCACCGAGACCTGGCGGATCGAGCCGGCGGCGGGGGAGAGTGCCCGGTGAGCGCCGGCAGCGCCTACCTTCTCCACGGCGTCCGCCTCGGCGTGCTCGCCAGCGGGGAGGGGGAGCGGGCCGCCGCCGGCGTCCACTCGCGCCTGGCCGGCCTGCCGCTGGACGGCGGCGCGCCGTACGACGTCACCTTCGAGATCGCGGCGGCGGCGGGGCATGCCTTCGACCGCCCGGCCGCCGGCCGGCCGGTCTACGATCCGCCGCTCGGCGAGGTGATCTACGACGACGCGGCCGACCAGCTCTACATCGGCTACGGGCCGCGCCTGCGGGTGCTCTGCGATGCCGGCCGCGGCCGGGCGCGCGCCTCGGCGGCGGGGATGGAGGAGGAGGATCTCTGGAGCCTCTCCCATCCGCTCTTCACCCTGCCGCTGGTGGAGCTGCTGAAGCGCCGCGGCCTCTATGGCCTCCACGCCGGCGGCGTCTGCCGCGACGGCCGCGCGCTGCTGCTGCCCGGCACCAGCGGCTCGGGCAAGTCGACCCTCACCCTCGCCCTGGCGCGGGCCGGCTTCGGCTTCCTCGGGGACGACACCCTGTTCCTCGCCGCCCGGCCGGGGGAGGGGGTGCGGGTCCTCGCCTTCCCCGACGAGTTCGATCTCACCGAGCAGACCCTCGCCTTCTTCCCCGAGCTCAGCGGCCTGTTCGGCGAGGCGCCGCGGGCGGGGTGGCGCAAGCGGCAGGTCCGGGCCGAGCGGGCCTACGGAGCGCCGGTGGTCTGGGAGTGCGCGCCGGCGGTGCTGGTCTTCCCGCGGGTGACGGGCCTGCCGGCCAGCGAGCTCACCCCGATGAGCCCGGGCGAGGCGCTGCTCGAGCTCGTTCCCAACGTGCTGCTGACCGAGTCCCGCTCCTCGCAGGGCCATCTGGACGCCCTGGCAGAGCTGGTCGAGCGGAGCGCCTGCTACCGTCTGGCGACCGGCACCGATCTGGCGGCGGCGGTCGAGCTGGTCGGAGGGCTGCTGCGGTGACCCGCGAGGACCGCATCCTGGCGCTCTGCGCACGCCAGGACTTCACCCCCCGGCATCTCCAGAAGGTGGAGGAGCTCTGCGGCGGCGGTGTCCGCTGGGAGCGCCTGGCCGCGGCGGCGGGGCGGCACGGGGTGCTCCCCATCGTCGGGGCGAATCTGCGCCGGTGCGATCCCGCCCGGACCGGCCTCCCCGCCGATCTCGCCGCCCGCTTCGAGATCGCCGTCCTCGAGAACGCGGCCGTCCGCGAGCGCGACGCCGACCGTCTCGCCGCCGGGCTCGTCCGCCTGCGCGAGGTCGAGCTGGAGGCCATGCTGCTCAAGGGGACGGCGCTCGCCCTCGCCGTCTACGAGGAGCCCTGGGTGGTGACCTCGCAGGACATCGACCTCGTCCTGCGGCCGGGACCGGGCTGGGAGAAGGGGAAGGGGGAGGAGAAGGCGATCCGCCGCGCGCTCTACACCCACGGCGTCGAGTGCGATCTCGAGACCCACCACGACGTCACCATGAACGGCGTGCTGCCGGTCGACTTCCCGCGCATCTGGCGCGAGGCGCGGCCGGTCCGCTTCCGCGGCGTGCCCGCCTGGACGATGTCGCCCGAGGACCTGCTGATCTCCCTCGCCGTCAACTGCAATCGCAAGCACTTCCGCCTCAAGGGGCTGTTCGACGTCGCCGAGACCTTGCGGCGCGGCGAGGCGATCGACTGCCGGCGGCTCGGCGAGCTGGCTCGCCAGGGGCACTGCGAGGGAATCGTCTACACGGCGCTGGCGCTCGCCCGGGAGACGCTCGGCGCCGAGTTGCCGGCGGGCGCGCTGGAGGCCCTGGGACTGTCGCGGGCGCGGGCCGCCCTGCTGCTCGCCCTGGTCCAGGCCTTCCTGCGCGCCGGCTCCTTCGTCGAGCGCTCCGGGCGCTACCTGGCCCTCGTCCTCGCCTTCACCAGCCTCAGGCCGGCCGAGGTCTGGAAGTCGGTCACCTACAGTGCGACCCACCCGGCGAAGCACAAGGGGGAGGACCCCACGGCTCCGACGCCGGCCGCGGCCGCCCTCCTCTAGTCTCGGTTTTCCTCGCCCGAGCACCAGGATAGTCAGGGGCGCTCGCGCCCGTTTCTAAAGGAGACGCATCATGAGAAACCGACTGCTCGCTCTCACCGCCGCGCTCGGCATCGCGGCGCTCGCCGTCTGGGTGCCCAGCGCCGAGGCCATCGGCTATTGCAGCTCCACCTACTGCGCGGGGAAGCCTTCGACCACCTCCTGCGCCTGCCCGCCGGGGACCGACAAAGTGGGGAAGGCCAGCAACTGCGCCGGGTGGAACACGGTCAGCGGAATCGGCTGCTGGTACGGCGCCTAGGAGACGGCGATGAAGATGACCAAGAAGCTCGCGCTGCTCCTACTGCTGCTCGCCGCCCTCTCCCTGGCCCTTCCGGCCCTGGCCTTCCCCCCGCAGTGCTCCTGCGGGTACTGCACGCTTCACGGCGGGACCACCACCTGCACCATCGTCTCCCCATCGGGCAACACCGTCGTCACCTGCGGGTACTACTACCCGACCTACTGCACGGGGCCGGCGTAGATCCGGGTTGGAGACATCGATGAGAAACCGACTGCTGGCTCTCACCGCCGCGCTCGCCATCGCGGCGCTCGCCTCCTGGACCCCCAGCGCCGAGGCCACCATCTACTGCAGTGACCGCTACTGCGCGGCGAAACCCGAGGGCGCCGACTGCCCCTGCCCGCCGGGGTCCGACAAGGAGGGCAATCCGAGCAACTGCTCAGAATGGAACTCGATCAGCCAGCACGGCTGCTGGTACGAGTAGGCCGCGCAACCCTCTGACGGCCAGGGACGTACAATGAGGGCGATGGCACGCCACGACGCCTTGATCGCCGAGAAGCGGCGCATCCTCCAGCTCGAGACGCTCTACGATCTGGCGATCGCCCTGCACGCGCAGCGCCCGGAGCAGGAGCTGGTCGACGAGCTCCTGCAACGGGTCTGCGCGGTGCTCGACCCCGGAGCGGCGGTGGCGGTGACCCGCGACGCCTACGGCGGGGCCCGCGGGGTGGCCAGCGTCGGCTGGGTGGACGAGTTGCCGGCCGGCGACGCGCTCCTGGCGGCGCCGATCTGGCGCGAGCTGCTGACCGAGGGGCACACCCTCGTCCGCGCAGGCGGCGAGCTGGCCGGCCGCCCCTACGATCAGCTCCTCGCCGCGCCGCTCTCCTACCGCGGCGTCTTCCTGGGCTACGTCGCGGTTCTCGACAAGGAGGTCCGCGGGGAAGCGGACCGTTCCTTCACCGCCGACGACCGCCGCTTCCTCGACTCGGTGACCGCGCTGGCCGCCGCCGCCCTCGACGCCGCCCGCCAGGTCGAGCGCCTGGAGACCCAGCGCGAGCGGCTGGAGGAGGAGAACAAGGCGCTCAAGGGGCGGCTCGCCCAGGAGGTCGCCGGGCGCCGGATCGTGGCCCTGGCGCCGCCGATGCGCCGCGTGCTGGACGTCATCGAGCGGGTGGCGCCGCGCGGCGTCAGCGTCCTGCTGCGCGGCGAGAGCGGCACCGGCAAGGAGCTGGTGGCCAAGCTCCTCCACCATCTCTCGGGCCGCGAGGGGGCGCTGATCGCCGTCAACTGCGCGGCGCTCCCCGAGTCGCTGCTCGAGAGCGAGCTGTTCGGCATCGAGGGCGGGGTGGCGACCGGCGTCCAGGCCCGGCCCGGCAAGTTCGAGCTCGCCGACCGCGGCACCCTCTTCCTCGACGAGATCGGCGACATGCAGACCTCGCTGCAGGTGCGCCTGCTGCGGGCGCTCCAGGAGCGGGAGGTCACGCGTGTCGGCGGCCGGCGGCCGATCCCGGTGGACGTGCGGCTGGTGGCCGCGACGCACCAGGATCTCGAGACGCTGATCGGCGAGGGGCGGTTCCGCGAGGATCTCTATTACCGGCTCAAGGGCGTGGAGGTCGAGCTGCCGCCGCTGCGCGAGCGCAAGCAGGACATCCCCCACCTGGTGCGCGCCTTCCTGGAGGAGTTCTGCCGGCGGGAGGGGATCCCGGTGCCCGCCCTGCGCTCGGAGGCGCTCGCCCTGCTGCTCGCCTACGACTTCCCGGGCAACGTCCGCGAGCTCCAGAACGTCGTCGAGGGGGCCGTCTCCCTGGCCGACGGGGAGATCGACGCCGAGCTGATCCGCTCACTGCTGGTGATGCCCACACAGCCCTCCTCTCCCGAGGCGCTCGACCTTGCGACGCTGGAGCGGCGGCACATCGCCCGCGTCCTCAAATTGACCGGCGGCAACAAGAGCGAGGCGGCGAAGGTGCTCGGTCTCGACCGCAAGACCTTGCAGCGCAAGGGCTTCTGAGTCTCCGCGACAAATTTACCCGGCCGCGACTTTTTGACCCAAAACGCTGAGAACTGCGACAAGATGGGTATTTCTCCGAATCCGGCCTTGGCGGCTCGCCTTCCTGTGAGGCAAAATGTCGCGACCGGATTTGGGACATTCTGGGCATCCAATCGGCTGCTGGATGTTAAGTCGCTGTAAACAATAGGTTTGAGATGTAAGGCGGCGTTTGGCGCGGGGTCTGGCAACGCCCTTGCGATAGGGGAGAGGCGATGAGGAGGAACGTCATGCTAGACTCCGTTCGGAAGCACGTCGCCGTCCCTGAGATACCGGTCAAGGTGCTGCTGTCGGTGGGCTCCCTGGCCAGTTTCGGCTGGCTGCTGTCTCAAGACCTGGTCCATCCCATCGTGATCTACGCACTGCAGCTCTACCTCTCCCTTTAGCCTGCGCCTACCGGTCCACGGACATGGCTGAAGGCGTTCTGAGGGAGGTCACGCTGGCGCTGCCGATGGTCCCCGAGATGGAGATCGAGGCGAGCAAGACCGCGACCGCGATTGCCGAATCGATCCGGATGAGTCCGGATAGAATCGACGAGGTCAGGATGGCGGTGGTGGAAGCTTGCATCAACGCCTTGGAGCACAGCCACGCCTCCGACCGCGAGGTCTTCGTGACCTTCCAGGTCCTGGGCGAGGGGGGGGACCCGGACAAGCTGCGTATCCTGGTCCGCGACAGCGGGATCGGTTTCTCTCCGGACGTGCTGGAGGAGCCCACGATGGCCGGCAAGCTCAAGTCGGTGCGCAAGCGCGGCTGGGGGCTCAAGATCATCCGGGGGCTCATGGACGAGGTCGAGATCCAGTCCGGCGCCGACGGGACCACCGTCGTGATGAGCAAGATGCGATGAAAGCGGGGGCGAGTCGATGACCGAAAGCCTCAACATCACCGTGGACCGCCGGGAGGGACTGGCGGTCATCTACACGGAGGGGTATATCAACAACCAGGGGGGCGAGGAGATCGCCAAGGCTGCCTACAAGCTCCTCGACGAGGGGTACAAGGCCCTCCTCCTCAACCTGGCGGGGACGAAGATCGTCAATTCGATCGGCATCTCCATCCTCATCGAGATCATCGAGAAGATGATCGAGATCGACGGCAAGCTGGGCTTCTGCTGCCTGACTCCGACCATCGAGAAGACTTTCCACATCATGGGCCTCGCGCAGTACGCTCCGATCTTTCCGGACGAGACGACCGCGGCGGCGCAGATGCGGCCCTGACTTCGCAGGAGACATCCATGGAGGGCATGCCGCGCGCCGGCACGGTGACGCACGCCTGGGACGAGTTGCTCACCCTCTCCCGCGACGAGGCGAGCGAGCGCCAGATGCTGGAGTGCCTGCTCGACCTCTGGCGCCGGGATCACGGCGCGGAATCCGCCGGCCTCTACCTGGAGCGCGGCGGCGCGCTCCAGCAGGAGACCTCGGTGGGCGGCCGTCTCCCTCTTGTGATCGAGGAGGGCGCCCCGGCCGACGGCCTCGGCAGCCTGGTCTTCCCGGGCGGGCGCCTCCTCTTCACCCCCGCCGGCCTGCCGGATCAGACGGCGGCGAACGATCCGCTGACCCTGCTGCTCGCCGCGGCGCTCAAGAGCAGCCGGCTGAAGCAGGACCTCAAGGAGCAGCAGTTCCAGGTCAACTACCGGGTGGTCGAGCTCGAGGCTCTCTACGACGTGGGGCTGGCGGTGGCCTCGACCCTCGACCTCGACCGTCTCTCGGAGGAGATCCTGCTGCGTGCCGTGTCGCTGCTCGACGCCCGGCGCGGCGCCCTCTACATCCTGGAAGACGGCCGCTACCGCCTGGACCGCACCTTCGGCGGCGAGGCGGCGCCCTGGCTGGTGGGCGAGCACCCCGAGCTGCGCCAGTTCCTGACCGGCGGCGGGGAGGCCCCGGCCCACCTGCTGCCCGGCGCCCGCTACCTGCTGGGCGTCCCGATCGAGGTCGAGAGCGGCCCCCGCGGTCTGATCGCGGTGGGCGACAAGGAGAGCCGCCGCGGCGTCGGCCCCTTCCTCGCATCGGACCGCCGCACCCTCTCCCTGTTCGCCAACCAGGCGGCGCTGGCGCTGGAGAATGCCCGCCTCCACCTCCAGGCGCTGGAAAAGGAGCGCCTCGAGCGCGAGATGCACCTGGCGGCCGAGATCCAGCGCCAGATCCTGCCCAAGGGGGCGCCGGTGGTGCCGGGGTACGAGCTGACCGGCTGGTACCGCCCGGCGCGGCAGGTGGGCGGCGACTACTACGACCTCTTCCGCCGCGAGGACGGCCGGGTCGGCCTGGTGCTGGGCGACGTCTCGGGCAAGGGGATGCCGGCGGCGCTGATGGTCTCCACCCTCCATTCCGCTCTCCGCCTGCTGCTCGACCAGACCGGCTTCGGCCCCCTGATGCTCGAGCGGCTGAACCGGCACATCGGCGAGTCGAGCGCCTCCAACAAGTTCATCACCATGCTGCTGGCCGAGCTGAACCCGGAGACCGGCGCTCTCCACTACATGAACGCCGGGCACAATTCGGGGATCCTGCTGCGCCGCGACGGCCGCGCCGAGGAGCTCAAGGCGGGCGGCGTCCCCCTGGGGCTGATCCCGGGCGCGCGCTTCCAGTCCAGCGCGGTGACGCTGGAGCCCGGCGAGATCGTCTGCATCTACAGCGACGGCATCACCGAGGCCGCCTCACCCGATTACGAGGAGTTCGGGATGGAGCGCCTGACCGACCTCCTGCGCGCCGAGCGGGACCGGCCGCTGGCGGAGCTGGTCGAGGCGATCGTCCACGCGGTGGGCGAGTTTTCCCAGGGGCTCCCCCAGGGGGACGATCAGACGCTGGTGCTGCTGCGGCGGACGCCCTTGCTAGAATCCCCGGCATGAACCGAAGAATCCTGCTCTCCCTGTTCCTGCTCTGTTTCCCCGCCCTCCTCCTCGCCCAGCAGAACGACAAGGCCGCCGCCCCGGCTCCCGCCCCGAAGTGGGCGATCGCCATCCACGGCGGCGCCGGCACCATCCCCAAGGATCTGCCGGAGGCCCAGAAGCAGCAGTACCTCCACTCGCTCGGCGAGGCCCTGAAGATCGGCCAGGGGGTGCTCCAGCAGGGGGGCACCAGCCTCGACGCGGTCGAGAAGGTGGTCCGCTTCCTGGAGGACGACCCGCTGTTCAACGCCGGCAAGGGGGCGGTCTACACCCACGAGAAGACGCACGAGCTCGACGCCGCCATCATGGACGGCCGCGATCTCTCCTGCGGCTCGGTGGCGGCGCTCAAGACGGTCAAGAACCCGATCTCGCTCGCCCGCATGGTGAAGGAGAAATCGCCCCACGTCTTCCTGGTGGGGGATGGGGCCGAGGTGTTCGCGACGGAGATGAAGGTCGAGCGGGTGCCGAACTCCTACTTCGACACCGCCAAGCGCCTCAAGGATCTCCAGGACGCGCTCAAGGAGGAGCCGAAGGAGCATGGCACCGTGGGGTGCGCGGCGCTCGACGTCCACGGCAACCTGGCGGCCGGCACCTCGACCGGCGGCCTCACCAACAAGCGGTTCGGCCGCCTCGGCGACGTGCCGGTGATCGGCGCCGGCACTTACGCGAACAACAAGACGTGCGCCATCTCGGCGACCGGCATCGGCGAGGAGTTCATCAAGCACACCGTGGCGCACGACATCTCGGCGCTGATCGAGTACGGCGGCCTGACGCTGCAGCAGGCGGCGGACCGGGTGGTCCACCAGAAGCTGAAGGCCGGCGATGGCGGCGTGATCGGCGTCGGCCGGGACGGCTCGATCGCCCTGGTCTTCAACTCGGAGGGGATGTACCGCGGAGCGGCGGACTCGAACGGCCGCTTCGAGGTCAAGATCTGGGAGTAGCGCTCTCAGCCCGAGAACACGCGGAGCCCTGAGCCGCTCACCACCGCGAGCATCGGCGCGGTGGTGGCCCCCAGGAGCCCCGCGCCGGTCGCGACCGGCACTGTCTCAGAGCCGACCGCCAGCACCCGGGAGAGCAGGGCGGGCAGGGAATCCTCCCAGATCAGGTCCGGGAGGGACAGCCCGAGCGCGCCGCCGGTGATCCGCCGGGCGCCGCGGGCTACCGCCCGGAAGCGCAGGGCCCCTGGATCGAAGGCCTCGATGGGGTCGAGCGCCGCGATCCAGAGCCCCCCTTCGGCGGTCCCCAGCAGCTCGCCTTCGGAGGCGCCGCCCGGCAGCAGGAAGAGATTGCAGGAGACGGCTTCGTCCGGCGCCACCCGCTGCGCGGTGGGCGGGCGGTCGAGCTCGCGGGCGAGACGGTCGTCGATCGCCGGGGTGAGCGCCACGCCGCCGGCCACCAGGTCGACCGGCCGCGCGGCGGCGCCCAGCAGGTCGAAGGGGAAGGGGAGGCCGCGCGGGTCGGTGGGGTCGTCCCGCAGGTGGATCGCGGGGTGGAAGACCGGCTGCCCCAGCCGCTCGCGCAGGAAGGAGGCGCCGTGGAGGAACGCGTCGGAGGTGAGCGCCTGCCGGTTGAGGATCTCGACGAGGGTGGCCGCCGCCTCCTGGGAGAGCAGGATGGGGACCGCGCCCTCGGGGGGCGGCACCACCTCGGGAGGACCCTGGCGGCTCCAGGCCCGCTCGCGGACCCCGCGCGGGTCGAGCCCGGCGAGCGAGCGCGAAGCCGCCGCGGCGCTCCCGGCGCCGGGCTGGCGCCCACAGATCACCTCGATCCACCCAGCCGTCACCTCGGCGGCGCGGCGCAGGCCGCGGCTGCTGGCGAAGGCGATCCGCCCCTCGGACCAGCCGAGCCGGGCGATCTCCCCTCGATCTCCAGAACGATCTCCAGAACGGTTCGCGGGATCGCCGAGGCGCTGCAGCAGGTCGCGGGCGCGGGCCGGCGTCATCCGCGCCAGCTCGGGATCGCACAGCCCGGCGGTGTCGATCGCGAAGGCGGCGGTGGCGTCCGCCGGCTCGAGCGGCGGTGGCGAGGGGGGCGCGAGGCGCGCTTGGCCGAGGGCCTCGCGCACGGCGTTCTCGAGGGCGGAGAGGTTGGTGGCGCCGGTGCGGTAGATCCCCGTGCGGCCGGACTCGCGCACCCGCACCAGGATCGACCGCTCGTGCAGCTCGTAGCTGTCGCGCCGCCGCTTGCCCGTGCTCTCCTGGCCGCGGCGGGCCTCCAGCCAGGAGATCTCCGTCGCCTCGGCGGGGGAGGTGGCCAGCGCGTGCTCCAGGCGTGAGACGATCTCGGGGAGCGCGACCGGGCCGTCGGGGAACATTCGCGGGAGTGTACATCGACCCCCGCAAAAACATAGCATCCAGACAGGTTTCCGAATGGCTTGCTCTTTGCACCCCACAGGTACGGCCCGGGTGCCGGAGCCGGGGGAGAAAACTAAATGTTGCCGAGATTTACGCCGTTTCTGGCTTGCTTTTTTCTCGGGGCGGCGTTCCTTGCCGCCCCGGGGCGTTCCCATGCAGAGGCCTATCAAGAGGACAGTGCCGACCTCATCCTGAGTCACGGCGTCTTCTATCCGGTCGAGCCCGCGGGGAAGGTCGAGGGGAGCCTCGCCGTCCGCGGCGGCCGCATCTCGTATCTGGGATCCGATACCGGCGCCGCCAGGTTGCGGGGGCCGAAGACCCGGGTCATCGACCTCGCCGGCCGCGCGGTCACCCCGGGGCTGATCGACGCCCACTCGCATCTGGCGGGGCTGGGCGAGGCCCTGGAGCAGGTCGATCTCGGCGGCGCCGCCACCTATGAAGAGGTGGTGCGGCGGGTGCGCGAGGCGGCCCGCGGCCTGCCGGCGGGCTCCTGGGTCCGCGGCCGCGGGTGGGACCAGAACCGCTGGCCGGAGAAGCGCTTCCCCACCCACGAGGCGCTGTCGGCGGCGGTGCCGGACCACCCCGTCTGGCTCACCCGCGTCGACGGCCACGCCGCCCTGGTCAACGCCCGGGCGATGGGGATCCTGGGGATCGACGCCGCGATCCAGGACCCCACCGGCGGTCGCTTCCTGCGCGACGAGGACGGGCGACCCACCGGCGTGCTGGTCGACAACGCCATGGGCTGGGCCGAGGGGCGGCTGCCCGCGCCCTCGGACGCGGACCGTCGGCGCACGCTGCGCCGGGCCGCCCGCCACTGCGTGGAGCTCGGGCTGACGACGGTGACCGACATGGGGATCGGCGACGGCGACTACCAGGCCTACTCGGCGCTCAGAAAGGCCGGCGAGCTGCCGCTGCGGGCGGCCGTCTTCCTCACCGACGACGCGCCCCTGCTCGCCCGCTGGTTCGAGCGCGGCCCGGAGATCGACCCCGACGCCCGGCTCACCGTGCGCGGCGTCAAGCTCTACGCCGACGGCGCCCTGGGCAGCCGCGGCGCCGCGCTGCTCGAGCCCTACAGCGACGACCCCGGCAACCTCGGCCTGCTGGTGTCGACCGGCGATCACATGGAGGCGGTCGCCCGCGCGGCGGTGGCCAAGGGGTTCCAGGTCGCCATCCACGCCATCGGCGACCGCGGCGGCCTGGTGGCGCTCGACGCCATGGAGCGGGCGCTCGGCGGCGTGCGTCCCGAGGCGCGGTTCCGTCTCGAGCACTCGCAGGTGCTGCGCCCGGAGGACATCCGGCGGATGGCGCGGCTGGGGATCATCGCCTCGATGCAGCCCACCCACGCCACCTCCGACATGCCGTGGGCCGGCGACCGCGTGGGCCAGCGCCGGCTCGAGGGGGCCTACGCCTGGCGCAAGGTGCTCGCCGCCGGCGGCCGGCTGGCCCTGGGCAGCGACTTCCCCGTGGAGTCGCCCGACCCCCGGCTCGGCCTCTATGCCGCCGTCACCCGCCAGGATCTCCAGGGCAACCCGCCGGGCGGCTGGCTGCCGGGCGAGCGGCTGACCCGCGAGGAGGCCCTGCGCGGCTTCACCCTCGACGCCGCCTGGTCGCTCTTCCTGGACCGGGAGGTCGGCTCGCTCACCGTCGGCAAGCGGGCCGACCTGGTGGTCTTCGCCCGCGATCCGATGACCATCCCGGAGCGGGAGATCGCGCGCGCCGAGATCGACTACACCCTGGTCGACGGCCAGGTGGTGTACGAGAGGGGGAGCTCCCGGTGACCCTCCCGGCCCTTCGGGGCCAACGTTTCAGACGGCTCGGCTTCGCGGTGGCGGCGACGGTGGCGATCGTGGCGCTCGCCGTGTCCGCCTTCGCCGGCGACACCTTCGAGGCGCTGCGCCACGCGATGGTGGAGCAGCAGGTGCGGCAGCGCGGCGTCACCCAGCCGGAGGTGCTGGCGGCGATGGAGCAGGTGCCGCGCCACCTGTTCGTGCCCGACGCGCTGCGCTCCCAGGCCTACAGCGACCAGCCGCTGGTGGTCGGCCAGGGGCGGACCGTCTATACCCCCTACGTGGTGGCGCTGATGACCTCGCTGCTCGACCTCAAGCGCGGCGGCAAGGTGCTGGAGATCGGCACCGGCTCCGGGTACCACGCGGCGGTGCTCTCGCGCATCGCGCGCACGGTCTACTCGGTCGAGATCGACGAGCCGATCGCCAGCCAGGCGAGCAAACGGCTCGCCGTGCTGGGCTATCACAACGTCGAGGTGCGCTACGGGGACGGCTACCAGGGGTGGCCCGACAAGGCGCCGTTCGACGCCATCCTGCTCTCGGCCGCGCCGCCGTCGATCCCGAAGCCGCTGCTTCAGCAGCTCCGGGTGGGCGGCAAGATGGTGGTGCCGCTGGGCGGCGGCTTCTTCCAGGATCTCCTGGTGATCACCAAGGCCGCCGAGGGGATCGAGCGGCGGACGGTGATCCCGGTCCGCCTCTCGCCGATGAAGGGGAAGGTGCGGGATGGCCGCTGACCGCCGCCGGCTCCTCGCGGTGCTCGCGTGCCTGTGGGCGCTCGCGGCGGTGCTCTTTGGTAATCAGCCGGTGGCGTGGGCGCAGGCACCGGACGACGACACCGCTCCGGCGCGCCACCGGATGGTCGAGCAGATCCGCGCCCGCGGGGTCACCGACGTCGGCGTGCTCGCCGCCCTGGAGGCGGTGCCCCGCCACCTCTTCGTTCCCGCCGGCGAGCGCGGCAAGGCCTACGCCGACCATCCGCTGCCGATCGGCGGCGGCCAGACGATCTCGCAGCCCTACATGGTGGCGCTGATGACCTCGCTGCTCGATCTGCGGCCGGGCGCGCGGGTGCTGGAGATCGGCACCGGCTCCGGCTACCAGGCCGCCATCCTCTCCCGCGTGGCTGGCGAGGTCTATACGATCGAGATCCTCCCGCCGCTGGCCGAGCGGGCGCGCCGCACCCTGGCCGATCTCGGCTGCCGCAACGTCCACGTCCGCACCGGCGACGGCTTCCAGGGGTGGCCCGACGCGGCCCCCTTCGACGGCATCATCGTCACCGCGGCGCCGCCGAGCGTTCCCGACCCCTTGCTCCAGCAGCTCAAGGTGGGGGGGAGGCTGGTGATCCCGGTGGGCGACCGTGACGCCCTCCAGAACCTCCAGGTTCTCACCAAGCGGGCCGACGGCGGCTTCGACCGCTCGAGCGTGATGCCTGTGCGCTTCGTTCCGATGACGGGCGAGGCGCAGCGCCGGGAAAAGTAATTCCCTCCTGTTTGACGCCGCCCCGGGCGCGACGTACCCTTAGGGCCTCGCAAGAACAGGAGTCGTGGAGTTGGCCGACATACGGCGCGAAAGCATCCTGGGGCTGGACAACATCCGTCTCGACCTGCCCGTGGCCGGTCTCGGCAGCCGCACGCTCGCCGCGTTCCTCGACTACCTCGGCATGGGAGCGCTCGCGGCCCTCTGGATACTGCTGAGCCTCCTCCTGGGGGCGCTGACGCCGGGCTGGGTGCCGGTCTTCCTCCTCGGCGGGATCTTCCTGATCCACTGGGGGTACTTCGCGGGGCTGGAGATCGCCATGGGCGGCCGCACGCCCGGCAAGCGGGTGCTCCAACTGCGGGTGGTCACGGCCGAGGGGGGCACCCCGGGGGCGGGCGCCCTGCTGATCCGCAACCTGGTGCGCAGCATCGACCTCGTCGCCGGCGTCCCGCTGATGGCGATCGATCCGCTCTCCCGCCGGCTGGGGGACCGCCTCGGCGGCACCCTGGTCGTCCACGACCGCCCCCTGGAAGCCGGCCCGGTGCTCGGGCGGGTGCCGCCCGGCTGGGGCGCGCGGGAGCTCGCCGCCGTGGAGAGCTTCCTCGTCCGCGCCGGAACCCTGGAGGACGAGGCGCTGGTGCGGCGGATGGCGGAGCGCATCCTCGACCGCATCCGGCGCGAGGCGCCCGAGTTGCTGGCGGGCCTGGATCCTGGGACCGATCCCATGGGGATGATCCGCCAGGCCCTGCAAGTGGAGGAGTCCTGATGGACTACGCCCGCTTCGTCCGCCTGCGCCGGCCGGTCTGGGACGGGCTCGAGCGGCAGCTCGCGGCTTCCCGGGACCGGCGCGGCCGGGACCTCGCCTATGGCGATCTCGAGGAGATGGCCCTGCGCTACCGCCAGGTGCTGCACGACCATGCCCTCGCCGGCTCCCGCTTTCCCGGCACCGCCGCGGCGCGGCGGCTGCGCGGGCTCGCCATCGAGGGGACCCGCCGGCTGACCGGCGAGCGGGGGGAGCGGACGGGGATCCTGGGCTTTTTCGCCCGCACCTTTCCGCGCGCCTTCCAGCGCCAGCTCGGCCTCACCGGACTGGCCGTGGCGCTGTTCCTGTTCGCCGCCGCCTGGGGTCTGGCGCTCGCCGTCCTCCGTCCGGCGCTGGGCCTGAGCCTGCTCGGACCCGAGGCCGTGCGCGGTCTCGAGGAGGGGCACCTGTGGACCGAGTCGCTGGTCACCACCGTGCCGCCGGCCTACGCCTCCTCCGGCATCGCCACCAACAATCTCTCGGTGGCGCTCACGGCCTGGAGCGGCGGCCTGCTGGCCGGCATCGGCTCGCTCTACGCCATCCTGCTCAATGGCCTGATGCTGGGCGCCACCTTCGGCGTGACGCTGCACTACTCGATGGCCGGCGCGCTGCTCGGGTTCGTCGCCGCCCACGGGCCGCTCGAGATCACCCTGATCCTGGTCTCGGCGGCGGCGGGGCTCGGGCTGGGGCGCGCGCTGGTGGCGGCCGGCGACCAGCCGCGCTCGGCCGCCCTGCGCGAGGCTGGCCGCGACTCCCTCGCCGTCCTGCTCGGCTGCCTCCCCTGGTTCGTGCTGCTGGCCGTGGTGGAGGCGTTCCTCTCGCCGTCACCCCAGCTGCCGGCCGCCCTCAAGCTGACCCTGGGGCTGACCCTGGAAGGGCTCTTCCTCTTCCTGGCGCTCCGCCCCGTTCCCCGCAAGCCCGCCGATGACTGAGATGCAGCCCGGCCCGATGCCCTTCCGCTTCCTGCTCGACGAGGCCGTCTGGCAGGCGCGGCGGCATTTCCGCGCCATCTATCCGGCGGTCGCGATTCCGGTGACGATCCTCGCCACCACCGTCGCCACGCTCCAGGCGCTCTGGTTCGCTAATCTGAAAGAGGACCTCGGCAGCCTCGGGACGCCGTTCCTGAATCCCGCGTATCTGGGGCTGATCCTGGTCTACAGCGTCCTGCTGATGGTCGCCTACAACACCCTGCAGATGGCGGCGTTCGACGCCGTCGCCGGCCGGCCCGTCGACGTGCGGCGGGCCTGGCGCTTCACCCTGCGCGGGCGGGTGCTGGGGACCCTGGTCCTCTGGTACGCGGCGACCCTGGCCTCCATGTTCTGCTGCTGCCTGCCGGCGCTCGCCGTGGTTCCCCTCCTCATCTTCGTCCCCGCGGTGATGGCGGATGAAGGGCAATTCGGGTTCCGGGCAGTCTCGCGCAGCGCCCGGCTCGCCGGACACTTCCCCCCGGGGAGATGGTGGGAGAGCCCGCTGGTCAAGGCGCTCCTGCTGCTGCTCGTGGGCGTGCTCCTGGTCTATCTGATGAGCCTGCTGGTGAGCATTCCCTTCCAGGTGCCGCTGTACATCGGCATGCTCCGCAAGGCCGCCGCCGGGGAGGACATCGTGCAGGGAGTGTCCTCCTGGGTCTGGCTGCAGGTGCCGGCGCAGTTCCTGAGCTCTCTCGCCAGCACCGCCGTCTATCTCTATGTCTGCTTCGGCGTCGCCCTGCTGTTCCACGACACGCGCGGTCGCCGGGAGGGGAGCGATCTCCGCGCGGAGATCGAGGCGCTCTTTCCGAGCCCAGGACCGGCCCCAGGGGAGTCCCCCTCCTGAGCCTCGCCGCGCCGAGCGGCCTGGGGCCGTTCGTGCCCGCGGACCGCGCCCTGATGGAGCGCGTGCTGGCGTCGAGCGGCGTCGAGCGCGCCCCCGTGCCCGCCGAGAGCTCGTACCTTGGCGAGCTCGGCCGGGCCGCCCGGCAGGCCCTGATGGAGGCGCTGATGAAGGCCGGCGAGGCGCTGCACCTCTCGCCGCGGGTGCTCTGGGCGGCCGTGGCCCTGCTCGCCGCCCTCGTCTTCCTGCTGATCGCGCGCGCCGTCCTCGCGCGGCTCCGCCGCCGGACCGTGGTGGAAGAGATGGCAGCGGCCGCCGCCGGCTCCGCGCCCCGCGCTCCCCTCGCCGCCGCCGGCTGGCGCGCCGAGCTGGAGCGCCGGCTGGCCGAGGGGCGGACGCCCGACGCCCTCGAGGCCCTCTGGTGGTGGCTCGCGCGCTCGCTGGCCGGGCCGGAGGCTGCGGCGGACTGGACCAGCCGGGATCTGGTGGCGCGCTCCCGCCGGGACGACCTGCGCCATCTCGTGCGCCGGCTCGACGCCTTCACCTACGGGCCGCGCCCGCCGGAGATCGAGGATCTCCGCGGCCTGGTGGGCCGGCTGGAGGCGGCGCTGGCGTGAAGGAGCTCCTCCGCAACCGCCTCTTCCTGGGGCTCGTCCTGCTCTTCCTGCTGTGCGCCGCCCTCCTCCTCCTGCTCGGCGCCCCGGGCGAGGCGCGGGGGAGCGCCCTGGCCCGCGGGCCGAACGGCTGGCTGGCGGCCCGGCAATATCTGGTGGCGCGGGGCGTCCGCGTCTCCCTCCTCGGCGCGCCGCTCGAGCGCTTCGAGGGGGACGGCGTGCTGGTCTCGACCTTTCCCTGGCAGAACGGGATGTCGGCCGAAGCGGCCGAAGCGCTCGAAAACCACCTGCGGCGAGGCGGCGATCTCATCCTGGCCTACTCCGGGCAGTGGGGGAACCCGGGCGAGCTGGTGACCCTGACGGGCTTGAGACTGCCGCTCGAAGAGGTGCGCAAGGTGACGCTGAACCCCGTGGAGTGGCGGCGCTTCGCGCGCGAGGAGTGGCGCCTGCTTCCGGCGGCCGGCGCTCCCGGAGCCCTGCCGGTCCGCGTCTGGGCGCCCCGCTGGCGGCCGGAGCTCCCGAAGGAAGCCGAGGTGCTATACCGCTCGCCGCGCGGCGGTCCCGCGATCGTGGTCCTGCGGCGCTACCATGGCCGGATCTTCCTGCTGCCGGCGGACGCCTTCGCCAACGCCCGGCTGGCGAACGCCGGCAACGCCGGCCTGCTGGAGACCCTGCGGCGCCAGTTGGGGGATCACTGGACGTTCGACGAGTATCATCACGGCCTGATCGCCGGGCGGCAGGTGGAGACCGCGGCGCTCGGCCGGACGCTCGACCTCATCCTCCTGCATCTGGCCGTCCTCTATCTGGTCGCGCTCTGGACCCTCTCGCGCCGTTTCGGTCCGGCCTGGAGCGAGCCCCCCGCCGTGACCGGCTCGACGGGCTCCTTCCTGCTCGGGCTGGGAGCCCTGCACCACCGTCTGGGGCATCACGCGGCGGCGGCGCTCCGGCTGCTCGAGCGGGTGCGTGAGCTCGACCCCGGCGCCGACATCCCGGCGGACCTCGACCGCCGCGCCGCCACCGCCGGCCCCCGCGAGCTGGTCGAGCTGGCCCGCGAGGTGGCGGACCGGCGGGCGTGGAAAGATGAAGCTATGGAAAGGAAGAGCGCCGCATGAATCCGACCGCCGAGAGCTCCACCGCCCCGACCACCGAGCGCCTGATCGCGGCCGTCCAGGAGCTCGCCGCCGCGCTGGAGGGCACCGTGCTCGGCCAGCGGGACGCGATCGACACCCTGCTCGCCGCCTACATGGCCGGCGGGCACGTCCTGCTCGAAGGGGTGCCGGGAGTGGGCAAGACCCTGCTCGCCCGCGCCTTCGCCTCGGGATTGGGAGCGCGCTTCAGCCGGGTGCAGTTCACCCCCGACCTGATGCCGGCCGACGTCCTCGGCACCAACATCTACGAGGCCGCCACCGGCTCCTTCCGCCTGCTGCGCGGGCCGGTGTTCACCGAGGTTCTGATGGCGGACGAGATCAACCGCACGCCGCCCAAGACCCAGGCGGCCCTGCTCGAGGCCATGCAGGAGCGGCAGGTGACGATCGACGGCGTGCCGCTGCCGCTGCCGCCCGAGTTCTTCGTCATCGCCACCCAGAACCCGATCGAGTTCGAGGGGGTCTACCCCCTCCCCGAGGCGCAGCTCGACCGCTTCCTGGTGCGGATCGAGATCGGCCTGCCCGCCCCTGAGGCCGAGCTCGCCCTCTACCGCAAGGCGGTGGCGGGGGAGCTCGTCGACTGGGGGGGTGATCTGCCGGGGGCGGCGCTGCGGCCGGGCGAGGCGATGGCGCTGCGGCAGGCGGCGCGGCGCGTCCACGTCGCCGACGAGCTGCTCGCCTACCTCGCCCAGCTCGCCGCCGGCGTGCGCCGCGCCCCGCAGATCGACCTCCCCGTCTCGCCGCGCGCCGCCCTCGGCCTGCTCGAAGCCGGCCGCGCCGCCGCCCTGCTCGAGGGGCGGGACTTCCTGGTGCCGGACGACCTCAAGCGGATGCTCGTCCCCTGCTGGGCGCACCGGGTGATCCTCACCCCCGAGGCCGAGCTCGAGGGGTTCACGCCGCGGCGGATCCTGGAGACGGCCGCGGCGGCCGTCCCCGTGCCGCACTGACCGCAGGACCGGACGGAAGACCGGATGCCCGCCGCCCGCAGTTTCCAGCTCCTGGGGCTCGCGACCCTCCTGCTGGTCGCCTCCTTCCTCGACGAGCGCCTGGCCTGGGCCGCGCTCGCGCTGGACCTGGGAGTGGCCTTGGCGGCCCTGGTCGACTACCGGCGTGCCGCCCGCGTGCCGCTGCGGGCCTCCCGGCGCTGGCCCCCCCTGCTGGTGCAGGAGTCGCCGGCCGAGGTCGAGGTGAGCGTCGGCACCACCGTCCGGCGGCCGGTGACCCTGATCCTGCGCGAGGGGCTTCACCCGGGACTGGCGGCCGGGCCGCTGCGCCGGCGGCTCGAGGTCCGCGCGGAGGTCCGCTGGGCCTACTCCCTGACCCCCCGGCGGCGGGGGGAGCACCCGGCCGCGCCGCTCACCGCCCGCGTCCTCGGGCCCTGGAAGCTCGCCTGGTTCCAGCGCGACCTGCTGCCGGCCGAGCCGGTGCGCGTCTATCCGCAGGTGCGCTGGGACGGCCGGGTCGGGCAGCTCGTCGCCCTCGCCCAGCGCCGCCGCCTGGGGCAGATCCCCCAGCGCATGCATGGCGTGGGGACCGAGCCCTACGCCCTGCGCGAGTACCTGCCGGGCGATTCCATCTCCAGGATCCACTGGAAGGCGACCGCCCGGCACGGCCGGCCGGTGACCCGCGAGGACACCTGGGAGCGCAGCGCCCGTCTCGTCGTCCTGCTCGACTGCGCCCGCGCCATGGCCTCGATGGACGGCCGCCGCAGCAAGCTCGACTACGCCGTGGCGGCCACCCTGGCGCTCACCCGGGTGGCGGCGGCGCGCGGCGACCAGGTGACGATCGTGGCCTTCGCCGACCGCGTGCTGCGCACCCTCCGCGTCCGCTCCGGCGGCCGCGGGGCGGCCCTTGCCTACGAGGCGCTCTATGACCTCGCGGCCCAGCTCGCCGAGCCGGCCTACGACCTCGCGGCCGAGGCCACCTTCGACGTCGAGCCGCGCAGCGCCACCGCCGTGCTCTTCACCTCGGTGGTTGATCTCGCGGCGGCCGAGCTGCTGCGCGAATCGCTCCTGCGCCTCGGCCGCCGCCACCGGGCGCTGCTGCTCAACCTGGAGGACCCCGAGCTGCGGACGCTCGCCGCCGCCGCGCCCGCCACCCCCGCCGCGGCGTTCGCCCAGGTGGCCAGCCTGGAGATCCAGCTCGCCAACCGCCGCCTCGCCCGTCACCTGCGCCGGGGGGGCATCCGGGTAGTCAACACCCCCGCCGACCGCCTCGCCCTGGAGGCCCTGGAGGGGTACCTGGCGATCTTTCGCGGCGGCGCGGCCTCGGCCGCGGCGCGCCTGTAACGTTTTCTCGCGATCTCTCGCCCAATCTCTGTAACAATGGACAGGCTGTTCCCTGTCAACTAACAAGGAGGAGTGGTATGAGATCAAATTTCGGAAGGATCCTTGGAATTCTTCTGCTTGGCGGCCTCCTGGCCGCCTCGGCGCAGGCGCAGCCGTTCGGCGCCTGGGCGCGGTTCAGCGGGCCGACCCACGGCTACATCGAGATTGCCGCCAGCCCGGACCTCAATCCCACGGGAGCCTTCACCATCGAGGCCTGGGTATCGATCTCGAACAATACGACCGGGGAAGACTGCCGGAGCATCGCCGGCAAGAACTATACGCAGGCCTGGTGGATCGGCCAGTGCAATGTGGGCGGCCAGCCGACCCTGCGCTCGTACCTCGGGGGCCACGGGGCGAAGAACGGCGGCATCATCCCCCGCGGTGTCTGGACCCACATCGCGGTGACCTATGACGGCGCCGCTCGCCGCCACTACATCAACGGCGAGCTCGCGGCGACGTTCCCGGAGACCGGCGCGCTGGGCACCAGCACCAGCCCGATGCGGATCGGCAGCGACGTGAGCTGGCAGTTCTCCCCGACGGGCTCGATCGACGAGGTGCGGCTGTGGAACGTGGCCCGCAGCATTTCGCAGCTCCGCGACAACATCAACGTGCGGATCCCCGGCGCCCAGGCCGGCCTGGTGGGCCTCTGGCGCCTGGACGGCAGCGCGCTCGATAGCGTGGGCGGCCATGGCGGCGTGGTCGGGGGCTCCGGCGTCAACTTCTTCACCTTCCCGGTGACGATCAGTTGCGGCTCGAGCACCACGGCGGCGCTCTGCCTCAACGACCGCTTCGCCATCACCACCAAGTGGCGCACCAACGCCACCCCCGGCACCCCGACCGACGGCGACGGGCACGTGGTCGTCGCCGGCCCCAACTCCGGCATCTTCTGGTTCTTCAGCTCGGACAACTGGGAGGTGATGGTGAAGGCGCTCAACGCCTGCGGCCTCAACAGCCGCTACTGGATCTTCTCGGCGGCCACCACCAACGTCTTCTACCGCATGGAGGTCCTCGACGTCCGGGCCGGCGTGCAGAAGATCTACTTCAACTACCCCGGACCGCCGGCGCCGGCGGTGACCGACACCGACGCGTTCGCGACCTGCCCGTAAAGAGTCCGAACGTCGTAAGCTCGAAGGACCCGGGAAACCGGGTCCTTTCGTTTTATAGCGGAGATCCCTGAGGCACGATGCTCGATCTCGACGGTTCCATGGGGGAGGGGGGTGGCCAGATCCTCCGCACCTCCCTCGCCCTCTCGATGGTGACCGGCACGCCGGTCCGCATCCGCGACATCCGCGCGCGGCGGTCCCGGCCCGGGCTGATGCGCCAGCATCTGACGGCCGTCCAGGCGGCGGCCGAGGTCGGCGGCGCCCGGATCGAGGGCGCCGAGGTCGGCTCGCGCGAGATCACATTCACTCCCGGCGCGGTCCGGCCCGGGGACTACCGGTTCGACATCGGCACGGCGGGGAGCTCCACGCTGATCCTCCAGACCGTGCTGCCGGCGCTCCTCCACGCCGGCGGCCCCTCCCGGGTGACGATCGCGGGCGGGACCCACAACCCGGGGGCGCCCCCTTTCGACTATCTGGACCGGGTCTTCCTGCCGGTCCTCCGGCGGATGGGGGTGCGGATCGAGGCGACTCTCGACCGCCCCGGGTTCTATCCCGCTGGTGGGGGCCAGTTCTCGGTGACGATCGATCCTCCCGGCCGCCTCGCCGGCCTGGAGCTGCTCGAGCGCGGGGAGATCCGGAGCCGCCGGGCGACCGCGATCCTCTCCCGCCTGCCTCGCCACATCGCCGAGCGCGAGCTCGACGAGGTCGCCCGGGAGACCGGCTGGGACTCCGCGTCCCTGGAGGTCCGTGAGGTCGACTCTCCGGGGCCGGGCAATATCCTGCTCCTGGAGGTGGAGAGCGCGGCGGTGACGGAGATCTTCGCCGGCTTCGGGGAGAAGATAGTCCGCGCCGAGGAGGTGGCGGAGCACGCCCTCCGCGAGCTGCGGCGCTACCTCGACGCCGGCGTCCCGGTGGGCGAGCACCTCGCGGACCAGCTCCTCCTGCCCTTCGCCCTCGCCGGCGCGGGCGCCTTCGCCACCCTGCCGCTCTCCCTCCACGCGACCACCCAGATCGACCTCATCCCGCGCTTCCTGGATGTGCGGATCGAGGTGGAGGAGGGGACGGCGGGGAAGGTGGCGGTGCGGGTCCGTAAAGCAGGGATGTAGAGCACCTAACAAAACTCGGCTCCGTATGTAGGGAGGGGCTTGTCCAATACCGTTCACTTAAGGACGTTCCGTTCTTTTTCGTAGGGGAGGGGCTTGTCCCCTCCCTCGCCCCGAAGGGGCGAACTTTGAACAGCCCGGGGCTTCAGCCCCGGGTTGGCAGGCCGAGAATTCCCGAGCCCGAAGGGCCGGCCGACCGAAACTTCAGCGGTCGGCCGGCCCTTCGGGGCTCGACAGATCGGGTTCGCTCATACCTGGGGTTGCCACCCCAGGCTGTTCAAAGGCCGCCCCTCCGGGGCGGGGGAGGGGACAAGCCCCTCCCCTACGAAAAACTCCTTAAATGAACCGTATTGGGACAAGCCCCTCCCCTCATACCGAGCCTTGATAAACAGTATTGCCTTAGCCAAGCGATGCTCTGAGCTGAGGGAGAACGGCCCGTTGGGCCTCTGGATTGAGGTGCAAAGATGTACTACTGAGGGCAGGGGGAAAGGAAACAGTAGGCTGGCTATCTACCCTAGGGCAGAAGAGCATTGTGGTACTCGTGTCACCAGCCCCTTTATCAAGCCCACAATAAGGCGTAAGTAGAGGTCTGTCAAGCCTGGTTGAACCAACCTCCTCTCCCGGATAAAGTCTACGGCGATTCCCCAGGAGGTCCCGCTCGTGCCCAGGACGCCCCTGTTCCGCGTGCTCCAGCGCTCGTTCCGTCTGGCCCGGCTCTCGGCGGAGACCGGCCGCCCCCCTGATGAGATCGTCGACGAGGTCCGCGCGGATGCGGGGCTCACCCGGCGCCAGCTCCTCGGCGGCACCGCCGCAGCCGCCGGGCTCGCCCTGGTGGGCTGCCGCCCCTTCGCGCCGCCGCCCCGTGTGGCCGTCCGCGGCGGCGACCGGCGGGTCGTCATCATCGGCGCCGGCATCTCCGGCCTGACCGCCGGCTACCGCCTCTCCCAGCAGGAAGGGATTTCCGTCCGCATCCTCGAGGGGCAGGACCGGGTCGGCGGGCGGATGTTCAGCCAGCGCGGCTTCTTCCCCGAGGGCCAGGTGGCCGAACTCGGCGGCGAGCTGATCGACACCGGGCACGTGCACATCCGCAAGCTCGCCGCGGAGCTGGAGATCCCGCTCGACGACTTCGTCCTCGACGATCCCGATCTCGACCGCGACGTCTTCTTCTTCGAGGGGCGCCGGATCTCGGAGCACGAGGTCGTGCGCGCCTTCCTGCCGGTGTCGCGGCGGGTGGTGTGGGACCGCTCCACCCTCACCGGCAGTTGGGTCTCGCACGCCGAGCCCAACGGCGGCGAGCGGCTCGACAACACTCCGCTCTCCGAGTGGCTCGCCGGCGCCGGGGCGGAGCCCTGGCTCGCCAGGCTCCTCGACGTCGCCTACACGACCGAGTACGGCCTCGAGATCTCCGAGCAGTCGGCGCTCAACTTCCTGCTGCTGATCGACCCCAACCCAATTCCCTTCCGCATCTTCGGCGAGAGCGACGAGCGCTTCCACGTGCGCGGCGGCAACGATCTCATCCCCAAAACCCTCGCCGAGCGTCTCGGCGACCGGGTGGAGACGGGGAGACGGGTCGAGTCGGTCGCCCGCCGCTCCGACGGCTCGTACATCGTGTCGGCCGGCGGTGGCGAGCCGGTCATCGCCGATCACGTGGTGATCACCGTCCCCTTCACCATGCTGCGGGGGGAGGGTGGGATCCATCTCGACGCCAGCCTCGGCATCCCCGAGGTCCAGAAGCGGGCCATCCGCGAGCTGGGCTACGGCACCAACGCCAAGCTGATGGTGGGGTTCTCCAGGCGGCTCTGGCGCCAGCCCGAGCTGCCGTACCGCTCCAATGGCAGCACGCTCACCGACCAGCCCTACCAGCTCTGCTGGGAGACCAGCCGCCTGCAGCCGGGAGCCGCCGGCATCCTCACCAACTTCACCGGCGGCCGGCACGGCCTGGAGCTGGGGGAGGGGACGCCGGAGGAGCAGGCCGGGAAGTTCGCCGGCGAGATCGACCGCGTCTTCCCGGGCGTCGCCGCGACGCGCCTGCCGGAGAAGCAGTCCCGCTTCCACTGGCCGACCTTTCCGTGGACGCGGGGGAGCTACACCTGCTACCGCCCCGGCCAGTGGACCGGCTTCAGCGGTGAGGAAGGGCGGCGGGTGGGCAACCTCCACTTCGCCGGCGAGCACACCTCGGAGAGCGCCTCCGGGTTCATGGAAGGCGGGTGCGAGACGGGGGAGAGAGCGGCGGTGGAGGTCCTCGACGCCCGGGAAAAAGAGAGCTTCGAGGACCGCCGGTTGCGGCCTACAGGGTGAGGAAAGCTTCTTACACCCCGGTGTGCGTCGGGTAATCGATATACCCCTTCTCGCCGCCCATGTAGAAGGTGTCGCGGTCCGGCGAATTCAGCGGTGCCCCCGCGGCGAAGCGCTCCGGCAGGTCCGGGTTGGCCAGGAACAACACGCCGAAGGAGATCAGGTCCGCCTCGCCCGCGGCGAGAGCCGCGTTGCCGGTCTCCCGGTCGTAGCCGCCGTTGAGGATGAAGGGGCCGTGGAAGAGCGGGCGCAGCAGCGGCGCGACCGGCGTCTCCGCCCGGGGCGCCAGCGGCTCGACGACGTGGAGATAGGCGAGGCCGAAACGGTCGAGCTCCCGCGTCGCGTAGCTGAACGTCGCCACCGGGTCCGAGTCGCTCATGGTATTGAACGAGCCGGTGGGGGAGAGTCGCACTCCCACCCGGTCCGCCCCCCAGACACCGGCGACCGTCTCCGTCACTTCCAGCAAGAAGCGGGCGCGGTTCTCGACCGGTCCGCCGTAGGCGTCCGTCCGCCGGTTCGACCCGTCGCGCAGGAACTGGTCGACCAGATAGCCGTTGGCGCCGTGGATCTCGACGCCGTCGAAGCCGGACGCCAGGGCCTGCCGGGCACCATGGGCGAACTGCTCCACCACGCCGGGGATCTCCGCGGTCTCCAGGGCGCGGGGGACTCCGAAGGGCTTCGGCCCCTCGATCGTGAAAGTCTGCCCCTCGGCCGCGATCGCCGACGGCGCCACCGGCAGCGCTCCGCCCGGCTGCAGCAGCGGGTGCGAGATCCGCCCGACGTGCCAGAGCTGGGCGAAGATCCGCCCGCCCCGCTCGTGGACGGCGTCCGTCACCCGGCGCCAACCTTCGACCTGGGCCTCCTCATGGACGCCCGGCGTGCCCGGATAGCCCACGCCCTGCGGCGAAACCTGCGTCCCCTCGGTGACGATCAGCCCCGCCGAGGCGCGCTGGGCGTAATAGGTGACCGACGAGGCGCTGGGGACGTTCCCCTCGCCGGCGCGGTTGCGCGTCATCGGCGCCATCACCATGCGGTTGCGTAGCGTGTAGGGTCCGAGCTGGACCGGCGTCAGCAACGTCGGATGCTGTTCTGTGCTCATGATCTCCTCCTGAATGGTTGTCAGATTGAAAGTGCAGGGATGAACGTTCTGGTCAAATTTTTTTCAGGCTTTCTGTTCCAGCCGCCCGAGCAGGCCGGTCAGCGCCTTCCGGTCCGCTTCGTCGAGTCCGGCGAACACCTGCCGCTCGGTGGCGTCGACGACCCGGACGGCCTCGGCGTGGCGCTTGCGCCCCAGATCCGTCAGCGCGGCCCGGATGGAGCGCCGGTCGCCGGGATCGGGGAGCCGCTCGACCAGCCGGTCCGCCTCCAGGCGATCGACAAGCTGGGTGATGTTCGAGCGGACGCAACTACACCGCTCGGCGAGCTGGCTGAGCGGCAGGGGCTCGTCCGTCTCCGCCAGCCTGGAGAGCACGTTGAACTTGGCCAGCGAGAACCCCAGGCCGTCCAGCGCCCCCTCCAGCCGCGCCTCCACCTCGTGCGCCGCGCCGATGACCCGGAACACGATCGAGGGGGATGGGGTGGATGAATCGTTCATGTCTGAATGATAGACGGATTATGGATTGGATGCAAGGGGTGGCGTCCGTGGCCTGCGGGCCCTCACCACCCCGGCCCTCCTCTCCCCGAGGGAGAGGAGGGAGAAAGCAAAACTCTCGGAGCACGGTCCCCTCTCTCCCTTTGGGAGAGAGGGTCAGGGAGTGAGGGCCTCGAAGGGCAGGACGCTTCGACGACAAAGATCCTATTGGAGTTAGAATCCCCACCATGAACGCGGCTCGCCGGACTCTCGGCCGCTGGCTGCTGGCGGCGCTCCTCGAGCGGGGTTGCGATCCCACCACGGCGCGCCTGCCGCGGCGGGTCACCAGCATCCGGCCGCTCACCGCGCGCGAGATGGCCGAGCTCAACCCCCTGACCGCCTCGCTCGTCCCCCTCTCGAACCTGCTGCCGCTGCCCCGGCCGGTCCGCCGTCCCGTTTATGAGGTGTAGACCGAAGTGTAGATACCAGGTACGAGGTATAGGATAGCTGCCGAAAGAGAATCGGCTCTCCAGACACTTTAACGATAGACGGCGAGGGGAACGGCATGGGTCTCAAAGAAGTCCTGAGCAAGATGAAGATCGTGGAGCTGGATCCCGGGGAGATGGCCACCCCGGCGGCCGCCGTGCCTCCCGTTCCCCACATGCCGACGGGCAAGCCCGCGGGACCGCCGGCCCAGCCCAGGGATCTCCGGGAGCTCCTCGGCGAGATCCCCGAGGCGCCGGCCATCGACGAGCGCAAGCTCGCCGCCGCGGCTCCCGCCGAAGATGGCGGCGACGACGAGGTTCCGGACTTCCCGGCCATCTACAAGGCCGCCGGGGTGGTCGATCCGCCCCATGGCTACAGCGCCTACAAGGTGCTCGAGATCTTCGCCTCCCCGGGCTTCGCTTCGCTCGACCTGCGGGCCAAGGCGGCCGCCCTCACCGGGTTCCTCAACATGACCCCCTCCGGGCCGGTGCCGATCACCGACGTGGTCCAGGACGCCGTCCGCCGCGACCAGGCGCTCGACAAGTTCGAGGAGTTCCTGCGCTCCAAGCAGGGCGCGCGCGCCGAGCAAATCGAGAAGGACAACGCTCAGCTCCAGGCGGAGATCGACGAGGTCACCCGCCGCAACCGGGAGAAGATGGAGGCCAACCGGATCGCCATCGAGACCGAGCAGGCCCGCCTCTCCCGCTGGCTGGTGCTCAAGCGCGCCGAGGAGCGCAAGCTCTACGACGCCGTCACCCCGTTCGTCGAGAAGAACCCCATCTCGACGGCGGACACCCCCCGTCCGCCGGCGCCGCCCGCGGCCGCTCCGGAAGGGAACCAAGGCTGAAGCCTTCCGCGTCCTCCCTGGGGAAGCATCCAGGGAGGTCTTCAGGGAAATATTGAGGAGAAAGCCATGTTCCAGCGTCTCGCCCGAGTGTTCAAGTCGTGGATCGGCTACTTCATCTCCTTCGCCGAGGATCCGGAAGTCATGCTCCAGGAGTCCATCGAGGAGATGCGCAACACCCTGCCCAAGCTCAACCAGATCCTGATCACCACCCGGGCCACGGTCATCCGCCTGGAACAGGGGAAGGAGGCTCTGGAGCGCCGGGAAAAGCAGCTCGTCAACTCGATCAAGGCCGCCCTCACCGAGGGGAGCCCCGAGTCCCGCCGCCTCGCCGAGGACGACGCTGCGAGCCTGCAGCAGGTGCGCCAGGAGCTGGCGACCACCAACGACCAGCTCGCGGCGGCCACCAAGGCCTTCGAGAACTCCCAGATCACGGTCGAGGACATCAAGCAGAAGCTGCGGCAGAAGATGGAGGAGAGCCGCAAGGCGATCACCGAGTCGCGAAACGCTTCGGCGCTGCGCAACGCCGCCTCGGCCATCGCCGAGCTCGACACCTACGGCACCGCCGCCACCAACGACAAGTACCTGGACGAGATCCGGCAGAAGTCGGCCGAGGCCAAGGCCGCCGTCGAGGTGGCCACCGGCGGGCTCGACGTCGAGCGGATCAAGAACGAGCGCAAGGCCCGCTCGCTGCAGGCGCAGAGCGTGCTCAACGAGTTCGAGGTGGAGATGGGCCTGAAGAAGCCGGACGCCGTGCGCGAGGCCGCCCCCTTCCCGACCGCGGCGACCCCGACCGCCACGCCGCAGAAGCTGCCCGAGGCCGGGTAGAGACCCGGAAGGGACCGTAAGGGTGCCGCTGTTTTTATTCGTAGGGGAGGGGCTTGTCCCCTCCCGCGCCCTGAAAGGGCGAAATTTGAATAGCCTGGGGCGTGAGCCCCAGGTAGCCTGGAGTCCCAAGAATTCATGAGCCCCGAAGGGGCGACACTCACCGGTCCGTCGAGTGTCGCCCCTTCGGGGCTCTGGGATTAGGCAGGCGGCGGGTCCTGGGGCTGACGCCCCAGGCTATTCAAATTTCGCCCCTTCAGGGCGAGGGAGGGGACAAGCCCCTCCCCTACGAAAAGAACGGAACGTCCTTAAGTGAACGGTATTGGGACAAGCCCCTCCCCTACGAGGGTTTCCCTGGAATTGCCACGCTGAGCTAGAGAAGAAGGACTTCAGACCATGCCCGAAACCGCCGCCCCGCCCTCCCCGGCCGTGTTCCTCGACTCGCTCCCGCCCTGGGCGTCGGAGCTGGTGCGCGCCGTCACCGCCAAGCAGTCGAACACCTTCGTGCTGCACGGCGTGCCGGCCGATCTGATCCCGGTCCGCGGGCCGTCGGGGCTGCGCTTCCTCTCGCTCGACGACTTCATGACCGGCCAGCTCTTCGCCGGCTGGACGTCGATCGTCACCTACAACCGCGCCGAGGGGCTCGGCTTCGCCACCCCGGCGGCGCGCAGCCACTTCCAGGACCGGCTGCGCGGCTACGACACCGTCCACGGCACCAACTGGGCGGACTCCCTGCCGCGCGACGCTCCCAACTGCTTCGCCCTCCTCGACTCCTACTTCCGCCTCTGCGCCTCGATGCAGCCCGCCCGCCCCGTGGTGCTGCTGCTGCCGTTCGCCGAGACCATCGTCCCCGCGGCCGAGGTGGCTTACCGCACTCCCGAGGACCGCGCCGTCCTCGTCTACCTGCGGAAGTGGTCGCAGGACCCGGTGCTGCTGGCCAAGAACATCGTCGTCGTGATGGTGACCGAGAGCCTCGCCGAGCTCGATCAGAAGCTCGTCCGCTCCCATGCCACGCGGGAGATCGAGATCGTCCGCCCCGACGCCCGGGAGCGCCTGACCTATCTCGAAGCCGTGCGCGGGCCGGAGTGGTACGCGGCGAAGTCCGACCTGCCGGCGGCCCGCCTGGCGGAGATGACCGCCGGCATGACGCGCGTGCAGATTGGCCAACTCCTCGACGGCACCGACGCCAACGGCGAGCGCCTGACGCGGGACCGGGCGCGCGACGTCAAGAAAGAGGTCATCGAGACCGAGGGGCTGGGGTTGCTGGAGTACGTCGAGCCCAAGTTCGACCTCTCGATGGTGGCGGGCATGCCGGCGGTCAAGGACCGCCTGCGCCGCGCCGCCCGCGCCATCGCCCGCGGCAACCCCGCGGCCGTGCCGATGGGCTATCTCGTCTGCGGCCCAGTGGGGAGCGCCAAGACCTTCCTCGTCGAGTGCTTCGCCCGCGAGATCGGCTTCCCGTGCGTGAAGCTGAAGAACTTCCGCTCGATGTGGGTGGGCTCGACCGAGTCCAACCTGGAGCGCATCCTGAAGATCCTCTCCTCGCTCACCCCCGTGGGCGTGGTGATCGACGAGGCCGACGCCGCCCTCGGCAACCGCGACCAGCAGGGGGACTCGGGCACCCAGAACCGCGTCTTCGCCCAGATCGCCGCCTTCATGGGGGACACCCGCAACCGCGGCAACATCCTCTGGTTCCTGATCACCGCCCGCCCCGACCTGCTGCCGATCGACCTCAAGCGCCAGGGGCGGGCCGAGGAGCACATCCCGCTCTTCTATCCCGAGACGGCGGCCGAGTACGACGAGATCTACCGCGTGATGCTGAAGAAACTGGGGATCAAGACCTCGGTGGACACCATCACGGCGGTGGCGACCGAGGACCAGTACCTCGGCCTCTCCGGCTCGGACCTCGAGGCGGTCCTGGTGCGGGCGATCCTGGAGGCCGAGGCCGCCGAGTCCTCCGACGTGAAGGTGGAGCACCTCCAGAAGGCCTTCTCGGACTTCATCCCTCCCGCCAACTCCCGCGAGCGCGAGATGCAGATCCTCGTCGCCGTCCTGGAGTCCACCAGCCGCGAGCTCCTCCCCGAGCGCTACCGCACCCTCGACCGCGGCGAAGTCCAGGCCCGGGTCAACGAGATCAAGCGCGAGCTGCGGCTGATCTGAAATGCACAGGCGCTCCATTCAAGCCGGCACCGTTGCGCGACGCGGCTTTATTCAGGCATTGGGGTCAATCAACTAAGAAGGAGGTACATCATGGTACGGCTTGGCCGGTCACTTGTCGCTGGGTTCCTATTTCTGGTCGTGCCAGTCAGGGCTCAGGAAACTTGCGGTTTGACCCAGGTCACCAACACTACTGGCGGAAATACCTTCAGCCTCAGTGCCGCGATTGACGCCGCCGGCAATCGGATCGCCTTCGCATCTAATGCCCCCCTCCTGGGCCCCAACACGAATCTCGAAATCTTTCTCTGGGATGCCTCTTCCGGCTTCACCCAGATCACCAACACAACCAGCGGAGGGAGCGTGAACCCCGCGATTGACGCTATCGGCAACCGGATCGCCTTCGAGTCCAATGCCGATCCTCTGGGGAGCAACAGCGATGGGAATTTCGAAATCTTTCTCTGGGACGCCTCTACCGGCCTGGCCCAGATCACCAACACCAGCAGCGGGAGTAGCGTCTACCCTGCGATCAATGCCGCCGGCGACCGAATCGCCTTTGTGTCCAGTGCCAACCTCGTGGGCAGCAACAGCGATGGGAGTACCGAGATTTTTCTCTGGGACGCCTCCGCCGGCTTGAGCCAGATCACCAACGCGACCAGTGGAACCAGCTTCTACCCTGCGATCAATGCCGTCGGCAACCGCATCTCCTTTGTATCGAGTTCCAATCTCGTGGGCAGCAACAGCGATGGGAATAGCGAGATCTTTCTCTGGGACGCCTCCACTGGCTTCACTCAGATCACCAACACCAGTGTCTTGGCCGGGAACAGCGGCATCTCAGCCATCAATGCCGCCGGCAATCGGATTGCCTTCGAGTCGAATACCAATCTCTTGGGCAGCAATGGCGACGCAAATAGCGAGATTTTTCTCTGGGACGCTTCTGCCGGCTTCACCCAGATCACCAACACCACCATCGGGACAAGCCTCCTTCCCGCGATCGATGCCGCCGGCGACCGGATCGCTTTCCGCTCTGATGCCCCTCTGGTCAGCAACAGCGATAGGAATCTCGAGATTTTTCTCTGGGATGCCTCCGCTGGCCTCACTCAGATTACAAATACCACCGGCGGGAACAGCGACTCCCCCGCGATCAATGCCGCCGGCAACCGGATCGCCTTCCATTCTGATACTGACCCCTTGGGCAGCAACGGCGATAGTAACAGCGAGATCTTTCTGTTCTCCTGCCCGCCACCTCTGGTTGCGGCGGCGGTTCCCGCGGTCTCTCCGCTCGGTCTCGGAGTCCTGGCCGTCCTTCTCGGCCTTGCCGCTGCCTGGACTCTCCGGAGGCGGCTGACGCTGGGCAACTGAGGCGGGGATCCAACCGAAAGCTGAACAGACTCTATGAATGACAGGAGCAGCCTATGACATCCACCCCACTGCCCGGAGGCACATTCAAGCTCGCCGACGACCTCACCCTGACTCGCGTGGGGTACGGTGCCATGCAGCTGGCGGGTCCGCATGTCTTCGGGCCGCCGGCAGACCACGACGGCGCGCTTGCGGTTCTGCGCGAGGTTGTCGCGCTCGGTATCAACCACATCGACACCAGCGACTTCTATGGGCCGCATATCACCAATCAACTGATCAAAGAGGCGCTGCACCCGTATCCGGAGCCGTTGCGGATCGTCACCAAGGTCGGCGCGTTGCGGGACGCGGAAGGCAATTGGCCCAGAGCGCTCGCTCCCCACCAGATCCGTCAAGCCATTCACGATAATCTCGCGAATCTTGGTGTCGACGTGCTCGACGTCGTCAATCTGCGGGTCGGCGGCCTTGATTCGCCGACGCCAGGTTCGATCGCGGAGCCGTTCAGCGTGCTCGCCGAAATGCGGCAGGAGGGGCTTATCAAGCACCTCGGAGTCAGCACTGTCAACGCCGAGCAAGTCGCCGAGGCGCAAGCCATCGCGCCGGTTGTCTGCGTACAGAATTTCTACAATATCGCGAACCGGCAGGATGATTCGCTCATCGACTCCCTGGCCGAGCAAGGGATCGCCTATGTGCCGTATTTTCCGCTGGGTGGTTTCTCGCCGCTGCAATCCAGCACGCTGTCGAGCGTTGCCGCCCGTTTAGGCGCGACCCCAATGGCCGTTGCCCTGGCGTGGCTGCTGCAACGCTCGCCGAATATTCTGCTCATACCCGGAACCTCATCGGTCGAGCACCTTAGAGAGAATGTCGCCGGCGCCGGCCTGCATTTGCCTGAGGACGCGATTCAAGAGTTGAACGGTATCGCCCAAGAAAAATAGCCCAACGAGGTATTCATGCAGATCAAGTTCGTCAGCATCACGGTTGAAGATCAGGAGAGCGCTCTGCAGTTCTACACATCCGTCCTCGGCTTCGAGAAGATGGCGGACATCCCGATGGGGGAGTACCGATGGCTCACGGTGACCTCGCCCGACGGCATCGAGGGGGTCGAGCTGGTGCTGGAGCCGCTGGGCTTTCCGCCGGCCCGCGCCTATCAGAAGGCTCTGTTCGAAGCGGGAATCCCGGCGACCGCCTTCACCACCAAGGACATCGCCGCCGAGGTCGAGCGTCTCAAGGCTCGGGGAGTCAAGTTCCGCGGCGAGCCCCAGGATATGGGGCCCATCAAGGTCGTGGTCTTCGAGGATACCTGCGGGAACCTCATCAATCTGGTTCAGCCCGAATAGATCTCCTCCCCGAGCGCTACCGCACCCTCGACCGCGGCGATGGCGATCAGCTGCAGACGAAGCCGGTGCAAGCGAATCCCTGACAGGCGAAGCCCTGGCACGCGAAGCCCTGGCAGGCGAAGCCTGTGCAGGTGAACCCCTGGCAAGCGAAGCCTCGGCAGGTGTAGCCCGCGCACTGTGAGCTGTCCAAGCAGGACAGGCCGTTCTTGGGGCCACCGTTGCAAGTCGCTCCGCATTGTGTGCTGTCGTAGCAGGACAGGCCGTTCTTGGGTCCGCCATTGCAGGCGGCTCCGCAGTTCGTGTTGTCGTAGCAGGAGCGGCCACTGTTGGGGCCGCCGACGCAGGCGGTTCCGCAGTTCGTGTTGTCGTAGCAGGACAGTCCGTTCTTGGGACCGCCGTTACAAGCGGTTCCGCAGTTCGTATTGTCGTAGCAGGACTGCCCATTCTTGGGACCGCCGTTGCAAGCGGTTCCGCAGTTCGTGTTGTCGTAGCAGGACAGCCCGTTCTTGGGCCCGCCATTACAGGCGGTTCCGCATTGTGAGCTATCGAAGCAGGATGTGCCGTTCCTGGGGCCGCCGCTACAAGCCGCCCCGCACTGTGAGCTGTCGAAGCAGGATACGCCGTTGTGCGGGCCGCCATGACAGGTGGCGGCGAACGCGGGGCCCGCGAACAGACCGCAGAAAAGAAGGAGCAGAGCGCCGAGCAAGAGTTGAGGGGAATCCAGGGAGTTGCTTTTTCTCATGTCGTCCTCCGGAAGAGAGCGTTCTGGAATCAGGCCACGGATTCCAGGTACCCGCGCGACGCGCGGAAGGTAGCTGCTCTTAAAAATGCGTTATTCCTGAGCGGATTGGGTCACCCGATGCTGATCCAGCCGCTCTCCCGACCCGTTATTTCCGTTCCGCCGCTCGCGGCGTCCGTGGCGGCCCCGGCGGATTCCCGGCCGGCCTTCGCGAGGGCTCGCCTGGACTTCGCGAGCGGCCGGCAGGAATTTCGCGTTCTCGCTCCGCAATCGGCGGATGCCGGCCGGGAACTCGCGAGGGGGCTCTCGGAACCGGCGAGCGGCGGACGGGACGCGGCGAGGGGCGGTCCGGAATCCGCCATCACGCTCCGGAGATTCGCGAGAGGCTCTCTGGAATCCGCGGGGGGCCGATCAGAATTCGCGGATTCCGCTCGGTTGGATACGGCGCGCCGCCAACAAAGGGAGGGCGATTTGTACGCCTGCCGGGTACAAATCGCCCCCCTCGTTCAAGTTTCGCGGAAGCAGGGCTCTTCTCCCTGTAGACGGAACCCTCCGTATCCGGCTCAAAGAATTTCGACCTGTGGGAGCGAATCGATTCAGGCAATTCACAAGCCCAACCAGAGATGATGTTAAGAAGTCGAAGTTGACGAATAGTACTCGTTCGGTGACTATGTTGGCTCACTGTCTGCAACTCAGAAAGGAGAGAGCCAATGTCGAAGCAATCGATCGCCTACCTTGTCGTCGCCTGGGAAACGCTGGTCACCAACGTGAGGGCCCACGGAGCCGAGGTTCCGGGGGTGGACGTCTACGCGCCTCCGATGGAGGAGATCCTGGCCCAGGCCAAGGATCTGTCGGCCCGGCTGGAGATGCGCCGGGCCATCAAGCAGCACGAATCGAAGGAGCGCAGGATCCTGATTCACCAGGGGAGGAAGCAGGCCGCCCGGCTGCGGGCCGCGCTCAAGGCCCATTTCGGAGTGGATAGCGAGCGGCTCATCGAGTTCGGAGCGCGTCCGATCCGTCCCCGTACGCGCAAGAGCCGGGAAACGATGGATCCGCCGCCGCCGGTGATCGCGACCGGCGCCGGGGAGGACGGGCCGAAGTCGTGAAGGCTCGCCGGGGGCCTCTGACGGACCGGGAAGCTGATGGTACCCTTTCCGTCATGCCCCGCTACGATTTCCTCCTCGAGACCTATGACACCGAGCGGCTGAAGACCCTCTCCATCTGGTCGCAGTTCCGGGACGAGGATCTCCGCTTCCGCCCGGAGCCGCGGGCGCGGACGCCGCTCGAGCAGATGGTCCACCAGTGCGTCAGCGAGGACACTTGGTTCAGGAACATGCTGGGGATCGATCTCGGCGTGGCGGCGCTGCCCGCCGAGGAGACGCGCCTCGCCTTCCTGCGGACGTACGCCGAGGCCGCCGGCAAACGTCTCGAGCGGCTGCGCGGGATGCCGGACGACTGGTTCGAGGGCATCACCCGCTTCTTCGACGTCGAGCGCGCCCGGGCCTGGGTGCTGACGCGGCGGATCGCCCATTCGGCCCATCATCGCGGCCAGCTCACCGCCTATCTGCGGCTGCTGGGCGTGGACCTCTATTCGACCTACGGTCCCACCGCGGACACCGGCGGCCTGTTCCAGAACGGCGCCCCGGTGATCTACCGCTACCCGGATCTCGATCATCTCCTGGAAGCCGAAGCCCACGGCGGCGACTCCCCGCCGCTGCCCGGTCCGGGCGCCAAGAGCCCCACCGAGCGGCCGGACTGAAGCCAGGGTTTATCCTCGGCCTTTCCGCAGCCGGGGGAGCGCCGCGGCGGCGAGCGCCAGGGCGAGCGCGAGCAGGCCGAGCGTCGACAGCGCCGGCACCGTGGCCACGGTACCGAAATCACCGTCCAGCGAGAAGAAGAAATTGAACGTAGGAGCCGGGCTGCCGCCCACGATGTCGGTTCCGACGCGGAGCCAGTCCGGGGCCAGGCTCTCATTGCGGATCCAACCCTCGAGATCGCCGACAAAGGGGGTGCCCACGTTCGCGCCCGTGGTCGGGTGGGCTGAGGAGAGCCAGTAGAATTCGCCGCTCGTCATCTGGACCTGGGGGACGAAGAAGTAGTGGCCGGCGGGAAGGGTGATGGGTGAGGTGAAAGTCACGCTGATCCCTACTTCCCGGCCGCCGGTGGGCCCATCGCCTCCGGTCGTCTGGTTCGGGATGGGGTGGATGCCGTTGAGAACCGAGTTGGTGGTCATGAAGCCGAGGGGGAGCGCGGTCGTGGTGAACGTCAGCGTGGCCGCCGCGCTGCTGCGGGATTCGAGCACGACGTCGCTCGGCGAGTTGACGCGCGTGGGTACGTTCCCGGAGGGCGGATTTGCCGAGTCCTGCGGGAAGACGCGATAGACCTCGACCGTCACCCCCGCGATGTCCGTGGGGAACGCGCTGTCGCCGAGCACGCCGGCGAAGGTCGCGTGCCGGATCGTCGTCGCCTGGTCGAGCAGGAAGTCGTCGGCCGCCTCGATCTCGATCTTTCCGGGGCTTGCCGGCCGCGATGCGACGGCCATCCTGCCGTCCGGCGGGTCCGTCTGGAAGTGGAAGACGTCCGCCGCGGCCGGTGCCACGATCAGCAGAGCCGCCAGCAGGGAAAGACACGCAACGGGACGATGGGGCATCGGATTCCTCCTCGAAGATGAAGCTTCATGGGCCCCGACCTTATCAGGAGGAAAGGGCGCCGGGCTCTGGCCGGTGATACCCTCCCCGCCATGTCCCGCTACGCCGTCCCATGACTTCCACGGCACAGCGCCGCCCCGAGGAGCGCGGCAAGTGGCGGAACGTCTCGCTGCTCGCGCTGGCCGCGCTGCTCGGCATGTCGGTCTGGTTCTCGGCGTCGGCGGTGGTGCCGCAGCTCACCCTGGAATGGAAGCTCTCCGGCGCGCTGCAGTCCTGGCTGACCACCAGCGTGCAGATCGGCTTCGTGGCCGGCGCCCTGCTGAGCTCGCTGCTTACTCTCTCCGACCGCTTGCCGGCCCAGCGCCTGCTGGCGGTGAGCGCGCTCGCCGCCGCGGCCTTCAACGCCGCCATCCCGCTGCTCGACCTCGCGCCCGGCCCAGCTCTCGTCTGCCGGTTTCTCACCGGCTTCGCGCTCGCCGGTGTCTACCCGCCCGGCATGAAGCTCGTGGCGTCGTGGTGCCGGGAGGACCGCGGCCTCGGCATCGGCCTGCTGGTGGGCGCTATCACCCTGGGCACGGCGGTCCCGCACTTCCTCAACGCCGCGCCCGGCGGCATGCCCCCCTGGCGGAACGTGCTCCTGCTGACCTCGGGGCAGGCGATCCTCGCGGCGCTGATCGGCGCCTTCCTGGTGAAGCCCGGCCCCTATCTCGGCAAATCGCCGCCGTTCGACTGGCGCGCGGCCGTCCGCGTGCTGGCCGACCGCCCGGCGCGGCTCGCCAACTACGGTTATCTTGGCCACATGTGGGAGCTCTACGCGATGTGGGCCTGGGTTCCGCTCTGCCTGCTCGCGAGCTACCAGGAGGCGGGCTGGAGCCCCCGCGCCGCCCGCCTCGCCGGGGCGGTCGCGATCTCCGCGGGCGGCCTCGGCAGCCTGCTGGCCGGCAAGCTGGCGGACCGGCTGGGGCGCACGCGGATCACCGTCGTGAGCCTGGCCGCCTCCGGCGCCTGCGCCCTGGCCGCCGGCTTCGTCTTTCATCATCCTGCCCTGCTGACCCTGCTCTGCATCGTCTGGGGCTTCGCCGTAGTGGCCGACAGCGCGCAGTTCAGCGCCGCTGTCTCCGAGCTGGCCGACCCGTGCTACGTCGGCACCGCGCTGACCGTGCAGACCAGCCTCGGCTTTCTGCTCACCACCGTGACCCTGCGGGTCATCCCGCCACTGCGGGATCTCCTGGGGTGGGAGAAGGCCTTCGCCCTCCTGGCCCTCGGACCCGCGTTCGGGATCTGGAGCATGCTCCGCCTGCGCCGGCTGCCGGAGGCGGAACGGATGGCGGGCGGGCGGCGGTGAGGGGGGCAGGCCCCAGCGACAGATCAGAAGGCCGCCCGCAGGGCGGAATTTATCCAGCCTGGGGTGTCAACCCCAGGTCGGCTGGCCCAATTCACCCAAACCCCGCAGGGGTGGCCGATCGGGTCGGATCTGCCACCCTTACAGGGTTTGAATTTCGGGGTGCCTCCCTACCTGGGGTTGACACCCCAGGCTGGATAAATTCCGCCCCTGTGGGGCGGGGGAGGGGACAAGCCCCTCCCCTACGAAAGCGGTTTCGACGCAGCCTTCTGAGCGCTTACAGCGTCTTGAGAAACTCCATCAAATCCCGCTTCTCATCATCGGAGAGCTGCGTGCCGTAGAGGTGCCCCTCGTTGGAGTTGCCCGCCACGCTGGTGTCGACCAGGAATCCATCCGCCTGGGCCTGGGGGCCGTCGTGGACGAATCCCATGTTGTTGGGATCGTAGACGTTGTACCCGCGGTAGAACTGCTTGGGCCGGTTCGCGACCGGCTGCAGGAGGTCCCAGAGGGTGGGCACGGAGCCGTTGTGCAGGTAAGGCGCGCGGGCCCAGGCGCCGTCGATCGGCAGGTTGCTGTAGCCCTGGGTCTTGCTGTAGGAATCGAACAGGAACGGCGACTCGTGGATGGAGTGGAACGTCGCCACCAGCCCCTTCGTGAACGAGGCGAGCCGGTGCGGGTCGGTGCCGATGTCGCCGATGGCGGTCACCGTCCCCACACCCTTGGAGCCGAAGGCATGGCAGCCGGCGCACTGCCCCTGGAAGAGAACCGCGCCGCGCTGCGCCCGCGCCGCGTCCACCGGGTACGGGAACTTCGGCGACGGCTGCCCCTTGACGAACGTGGTGACGCGGTTGAAGTCGGGGATCACCACTGAATCGGGAGTCGCGCCGATCGCCATGGCGGCGGCGAAGTTGCGCTCCACGATGTTGTCGTTGTTGCCGTCCCAGTGCAGGTGCATCCCCTCGCGCGCGGCCTGGTTCCAGATCACCGGCAGGTCGACGGTGCCGATGGTGCCGTCGTCCGGCATGTGGAACACCGTGATCTTGGTCGGATTGAAGGTGTCGGTGCGCCCGCGCCCCTGCTGCGGCCGGCTCTTCTGCCAGGCATAGCCGGCCTGCTGCTGGGCGAGCCCGGTCTTGGCGAACGGGATGATCACCCAGCGGTAGACGTGGCTCTCGGTCCAGCCGAGCTGGTGCCGCTTGCCGATCTTCTCCAGCAGGTTGTCCGCCGTGAACCGCGGATCGCTGGAGCACTTGTAGAGGAACCACTGGAACGATTCCAGGTCGAGCTCGTGGGCCGAGCCGGCCAGGATGAGCTGCGGGGCGGCCGTCTCCGAGGCGCGATAGCTGGCCGTATGGCAGAGGGCGCAGTTGGGCTCGACGCTGGGATAGCCGATGTGCCGCTGAGAGAAGCCGACAGGGACGTCGTGCCCGGGCTCGTAGAGGATGCCGAACGAGGCCCAGCCGTTCTTCTTGCCGGGCAGCATGTCGGGGCAGACCTCCGGCATCACTTCCCAGAGGTAGGTGGGGATGCGGTTGGCCATGCTCAGGCCGATCGCCCCGTACTTGAACTGCTCCGCCGGGTCCGCGAAGACCTGGTCGGGCTCGACCTTCATGAGGTAGGTGTAGAGCACGTAGCCGACGCTGCCGAGGGCGATGAGCAGGACCACCGCCACCGCCGCCACCGCGGGCGAGCGGAAGGGCGCGGCCACCGCCCGGGCTCCCGTCCGGAAGATCCGTGAGAGGTTGGCGAGGCTCAGCCGGTAGGGCTCCGGCAGGCCACGCTGGAGCAGCATGCCGAGGACCACGGCGAGGATGCCCTGGACCACCCCGAGGAGGAGCGGCGGGCCGTCCAGGCTCCACCGGCGCCACGCCATCAGCCAGAACAGGCACACGATCACCCGCGCGATCACCGTCAGCCACGCGTAGACGTGGTAGCGCAGGGGGTGCGCGGCGGTGGGCAGGGCGAAGATCGTCGTCTGGATCAGCAGCAGTCCGGCGTTGCCGAGCCAGAGATAGGTGTAGGCCATCTTCGAGGCGCCGAGCCAGTCCGCCAGGGTGGTGGGGGAGGCCAGGGCCCAGAGCGCGAACACCAGGTTGAGAGCGATCGAGAGCCACAGCACCCAGCGGAAGCCGTTCAGGGCGGACTCGCTGGCCGCCGGAGGATCGACTACGGCGGGTTCCGGCGGCCCCCCCTTGCGGTAGCCGAGCCAGAGCAGGATCAGGAAGATCACCGCGAACGAGCCATCCAGCATCCAGAAGTTCTGGACGCCGGCGAGGTTCCAGCGCGGGTTCTGCCAGAGCCAGAAGATCGCGGCGAGGGCGCGCCCCACCACCGAGAGCCAGGCGAACAGGCGGTAGCGCAGCGGGTGCGCCGCGGCCGGCAGGTAGAACATCGTGGCCGTGGCCAGTACCACGCCGGCCAGGGCCAGCCAGACATAGGAGATCGCCGTCGAGCCCGGCCCCAGGGTGGCCTCCAGGAGGTCGGGGACGAAGATCGACGGAATGATGAATCCCAGGTTGGCCACGACACCCACCCAGGTGAGCCAGCGGAACCAGCGGAGGTAGCCGTTCACGATCGTTCTCTCCTTTTGGAGCTACGCGGTCTTTTCGAGATGCTCGAGGATCAGGGGATAGGTGTCCCGGGCCGCATGCTGGCCGAAGATGCAGTCGATGTGGCCATAGCCGGGGATCACGAAGCGGTCGTAGAGCGACGGGTCGTTCCGGGACTTCAGGAGCTCGACGGTGAGCTCGGTGCTCTCCGGCAGGTAGCACCGGTTCTCGGCGCCGTGGATGAAGCGCATCGGAATCGCCAGCCGGTCGACGTGCGGCATGTAGACGTCCTGGTTGTCGTGCGAGACCACCTGCTTCTCGCGCACCATCAGCCCCAGGTGCTCGAAGGTCGCCATGTTGCTCACCCCGAACAGCTCGTGCAGGTTGTCGTGGATGTGCTGGCCGAGTTGCTCGTGTTGATAGAGCAGGGCGTACATGAAGGTGATGCGGTGGCAGACCGGGCTGTCGCACTCCTGGTGCGGCGGCATCGGTGGCAGGCGCAGCACCTCGTCGTAGACGCGGCTCTTCCAGTCGGCGTTGGAGTCGACGTAGGCGGTGAGGGATTTGATCCCCAGGGCGTCCATGATGTTCGGGAGATGGAGGCCGGTCTTGATCCGCGTCGCCAGCGGCGTGATCAGGTTGGTGGCGATCTGCGAGCAGACCACCGAGCGCACCCCCCGCATCCCCGCCAGCAGGCCCATGAAGAAGGTGTTGGCGCCGTAGCAGTGCACCACCGCCTGGACGGTGTCGGCGCCGGTGAGCCGCCGCACCTCCGCCACCGCCTCGGGGTGGTCGATGGTGGCGATCTGGTCGCCGTTGGACTGCTGCTGGCTGGCCGGCAGGGCGACGCTGACCCGGAAGTCGAACAGCCAGAGGTCGAAGCCCTGGGCATAGAGGAACTCGAGCAGGTTGGTCTCCGGCAGGTCGGTCGAGAAGATCTCGCTCGAGACGCCGGCGCCGTGCACCATCAGCACCGGCCCGCGGGTGCCCCCCTGGTAGCGGGTCAGCCGCAGCTCGACGCCGTCGCTGGTGCGGAAGTGGTGGATCTCCGGCGCGCCCACCCGCAGCGGGCGCTTCTCGCGCGGCGGCGCGTCCGGATTGAAGTAGGTCTCCGGCACGAAAACGCCGCCGTACGCGTGATACAGAACGCCGGCGAAGAAGGTGCCGAAGCGGGCGAGCCCCTCGATCCGCGCCCGGGCGTTGGGAGCGTTGGTGACCTCGAAGGTGGTCATCTGGTGCATGAAGTCGGCGGGCTCGATGTGCAGGATGCCCTGGCCCTCCACCGGGCCGCTCTCGTCGTCCCCCTGATAGACGGTGACGTAGAGCGTGGTGGTCTGCGGCCAGAGGTGCAGCAGGGAGCCGTCGTCCACCTGCTTGAAGCCCTTGAAGAAGAAGGTCTTCCCCTCCTGCGAGCGTAGCTTCATGCGGTAGTCCATGTTGCGCAGGTCGACCCCTTCGGGATTGCTGACGAAGAGGTTGAACGTCCCTTCCGTGACGGTCAGCGGCTGAGCCGACAGCGCGCTCGCCGTGACCGTGCCGGTGATCCCGGCGGCGTGCTCGGGCTGCTCGATCAGGGCGTCGAGATCGTCGGACTCGATGGTGAGCGTGAACTGCATGGCCGAGCCCGACTGCTTGCCCTGCTCCTCCGCCCGCTTGTAGTCGCCGTCCTTCACCGAGGTGGAGAAGTACCCTTTCATGGTCTCGGTGAAGCGGATCCCCATTTTTTGTCCAGTGGATGAAACCTGTGCGCTGGATGACGAAAGATCGTTCATATCTTCTTCCTCTCCTCCTGCCCAAGAAGGGAAACGCGGCCTCGGGCGAGACGGCGATGTTGTCGTAGGTTTTGAAGGACAAATTTACCATGCGCCCGGAGCCGTGTCACGTCCTCCGCTCCTGAATCGTCTTCCCTCTGACAACGATGGAGGGAAGATCCCATGACACGTCAAGCACCTCATAAAACGTCTCACAAAGTCCTGATTCTCGGCGGCGGATACGCCGGGATGATCGCCGCGGCGCGGATCGGCGCGCGCGCCGACGTGACCCTGATCGACGCCCGCCCCGAGTTCGTCCAGCGCATCCGCCTGCACGAGATGCTGGCCGGCGGCGCCCCCAAAACCCTTGGCTTCGCGCGCTGGCTCGGCCGGCGCGGCGTCCGCTTCGTCCAGGCCCGCGCCGAGAGCCTGGAGCCCGGACGCCAGCGCGTCCTGGCGCGGCGCGGGGATGGGAGCCGAATCGAGCTGGGCTACGACACCTTGATCCTCGCCCTGGGGAGCGCCACGGCGCCCGGGGTGCCGGGAGTGGCGGAGAATGCCGTCCGTCTGGACGATCCCGCCACGATCCAGGCGGCGGCCGCCCGGCTGCGGGCCCTCGCCGGCTCCGGCGGCCTGGCGCTCGTGGTGGGCGGCGGGCTCACCGGCATCGAGACCGCCGCCGAGCTCGCCGAGCGTCATCCGGGCCTGCGCGTCACCCTCGCCACCCGCGGCCGGGTGGGGGAGGGGTATTCGAAAGCTGGGGCGGAGCATCTGCGCCGGCGTCTGGTGGATCTCGGAGTGTCGCTCCTCGACGGTGCCGGCATCCAGGGTCTCGATCCGGGCCGTGCCTGGCGAGAGGATGGCGGCGCGATCGACTTCGACCTCTGCGTCTGGGCCGGCGGCTTCGCGGCGTCGAATCTGGCGCGGGAGGCGGGCCTCGCCGTGGACCGCTCCGGGCGCGCGCTCGTGGATCCGGCCCTCCGCGCGGCCGGCCATCCGAACATCCTCGCGGCCGGGGACTCCGCGGTGACCACCTTCCCGGACGGCCGGGCCGTCCGCATGGGCTGCGTGAGCGCGCTCCCCCTGGGAGCTCACGCCGGGGGCAACGTCCGCCGGCTGCTGCGGGGGGAGACGCCGGCCCCCTTCTCCTTCGGCTTCGCGATCCGCTGCATCAGCCTCGGCCGGAAAGACGGCCTGGTCCAGTTCGTCGAACCGGACGACACCCCGCGCGAGAAGGTCTGGACCCGCCGCCGGGCGGTCCTCACCAAGGAGCTCATCTGCCGCATGACCTACGAGACCGTCCGCAACGAGTTGCGGCTTGGCATCCCGCTCTACCGGTGGCCGGATTCAGGCCGGCCTCTGATAGCGTCGGCGGGCGGGGGCGCGGTCCGGACAGCGCCCCAGAACCAGGAATGACAGAGCCTCAGGAAAATCCCGCCGCCGATCCCTTAGCCGCGTTCGAGCGCGAGCGCGGCCGGCTGTTCGGCATCGCCTACCGCATGCTCGGCTCGGTCAGCGAGGCCGAGGACGTCCTACAGGACGCCTGGCTGCGCTGGCACGGGGTCGAGCACGGCACGGTGGAGAACCCGTCCGCCTACCTCGTCAGCCTGGTCACCCGGCTCTCGATCGACACCCTGGGAGCGGCGCGCAACCGTCTCACCGACTACGTGGGCCCCTGGCTCCCCGAGCCTCTGGTCGGACGGACCGCCATGCCCTATGAAGATCCTGCCGCCCTCCAGGAGCGCGCGGACGACCTCTCGATCGCCTTCCTCTTATTGCTGGAGCACCTGACGCCGGTCGAGCGCGCGGTCTTCCTGCTGCATGAATCCTTCGATTTCAGCTACCGGGAGATTGCGGGGATCGTCGGCAAGACCGAGGAGAACTGCCGGCAGATCGACCGCCGGGCGAGAAAGCGTCTCGAAGAGGGGCGCCGGCCGGTGCCGGCCGATCCGCAAGAGCACGACCGTCTCCTGCAGGGCTTTCTCCGTGCTCTCAAGGACGGCGATCTCGAAGGCATGGTGAGCCTGCTCGCCCACGACGCCACCCTCTACTCCGACGGCGGCGGCAAGGCCCGGGCCGCCCTGAAGCCCGTCTCCACCGGCATCAACATCGCCCGCTTCCTGCTGGGCATCTGGCGCCAGGCGCCCCCCGACTGGGAAGCCCGCCTGGTACAAGTCAACGGCCAGCCCGGCTTCCTGAACCTCATCGGCGGCTACCTCCTCAACGTCGTCTCCTTCCGGGCGGAGGAGGGGCTGATCCGTGAGATCTACATCGTGCTCAATCCGGACAAGCTGGGGCGGGTGGAGGTGTGAGGGTGAGTCCGTGTTGACGTCAAAACGTCGTGACGCTACCCTGAGAGCATGAGCGACGCTAAGCGAGCCACGGTCTACTTCGATGTGGAGATTCACCGCGCTTTGAAACTCAAGGCCGCCGCCAATGATCGAACGATCTCGGACCTGGTCAACGACGCAGTGAGATTGGCGCTCGTCGAGGACGCCGAGGATATCCACGCGTTTGAAGACCGCGCCACCGACTCCGTGCTGGACTTCGAGGAGTTCGTAAAGGACCTCCAGCACCGTGGCAAGATATAGGCTGGTCATCAAGGAGTCCGCGGCAAAGGAGATCGAGAGGGTTGGTCAGAAGCAGGACCGCCAACGAATCATCGAGCGGATCCGCTCCCTGGCGGAGAACCCGCGCCCCTTTGGATGCGAGAAGCTCTCAGGACGTCAAGAGCTCTACAGAGTGCGAACCGGCCGTTATCGCATCGTCTATTCGATTCTCGACCAAGAGCTTGTCGTCTCCGTGGTGAAGGTTGGAGACCGCAAAGACGTCTACAGGGGATCGGCGTGATGAGGTTCGAGCACAAATCCGAACCTCTGCTGCCCCGCCGGGCCTTTCTGAGCCGCCTCGCGACCAGCGCCGCGATCGGGACGGCGATCGTGGCGGTTTCGCTGCTGATCGGAATGGTGGGCTATCACGCGCTCGAAAGGCTCAGTTGGCTCGACTCGTTCCTGAACGCCTCGATGCTGCTGGGCGGCATGGGGCCGACCGATCCGATCCGGACGCCGGCCGGCAAGCTGTTCGCGGGTCTGTATGCGCTCTACTGCGGCCTGGCGGTGCTGGCGGTCGCCGGGTTGATCTTCGCGCCCGTCTTCCACCGCTTCCTGCATCGGTTCCACCTCGAGGGGGAGCGCCGCCAGAAGCGCTGAGCGGACCTCTCAGGCGATCCAGAACCCGAACACAACGCCCGACCAGGTGTCGCCGGCCTTCTTGAGGCGGACCTGCCCCCCCTTAGGCCCTCGGGGCGCCCCTTCATACCAGATCACGAACGCCCGGCGTCCTTCACGGTCGGCCACGAAAAGGGTGATCTTCCGTTCGGCCAGCAGGAAGGCCGGTGTCGAGCCTTTCCTGCCCGCATCGATCAGGTTGTCGACGGCGGCGGCCACGGCCGGCGGCACCGGCGGCACGGCGCGCTCCGCGGTGGCGGCCCGCTCCTCGACCTCCTGGTGGAGCTTCGCCAGATCCGCCTCGATTCTCCGGACGCTGTCGGTCAGGCGCTTGGGGAGCCCGGGGGGCAGCTCGATCGCGGCGGCGGGATTTCCCCATACCCAGAGGGCCTTTTCGGACGCAAACCGGGCCAGTGCGGGGTAGCCCTCCCGCTCGGACAGCCGGCTCAGCAGCAGGAAGGAGCTCGCCGGCGCGCCATGCTCGGTCAGGCTGGTGAGGCCCGTCAGCAGCGGAAAAGGATCGTCGGGCGACGGCCGCAGCCAGCGGGCGAAGAACTCGCGGCGCAGCCGGAGCTGGCGAGTGGTCTCGTTCCGCGCGGGCTCCAGCCACGTCTCGGCGGGCGCGGTGGGAGCGGCCGGCAAGGCGGCTTCGAGGGCGGCGGCTCCCCGGAGATCTCCGGCAATGAGGTGGGCCGCGACGAGGTTGAGCTCGAGGTCGGTGGTGTCGGCCTTGAAGTCATGTCCGCTGATCGTGGTCTGGATCTCCCGGCCGCTCATCGCCAGCAGCCGGTCGCGCTGGCTCTTGGGCATCCGGCGCCAGGTGTCCACCGCCCGCTCGCCGAGCCCCGCCTCCACCTCGATCTGGAGCAGGCTGGCGTTCAGGGCCAGGGCGGCATCGCTCTCCCGGGGGTCCAGACGCCGCAGCGCCTCCTCCAGGCAGGCGATGCGCCAGGGCGTTTGCGTGTCCAGCCGCGACGATTTGATCCAGAGCGCCGGCTGGTCCGGGTGGGCTTTCAACAGGAGGGCCAGGATTCTGTTCTGGGCCGGCGACCACGCGAATTCCTCGGGGTCCACGAGAGCTGACGCGAGCTGTTCCGGCGCCGCCGATCCCGCGATGAGATCGAGGAGGGCGGGAGAAGGGATCAGGTTCCGGTGGTGGTAGAAAGAGCGCATCTCTTCCCGCGCGACCGCGAAGTCCGGGTTTTCGCGCAACAGGTCCACCAGATCGGATTCCAGGGTCCGGAGCTCCGTCTCGGAGATGCGCTCGATACCGGTGGCATGCCGCTCCAGGTTGCGGACCGCCAGGGAGGCGAGCCGCGGGGCGAGCTCCGCCGGCACGCCGAGATCCTGTTCCAGCCGCCGCGCGGGCTCCGGCGCGCAGAGGGCGATCCACTGGGCCGCGGTCAGGCTGTCGCGACGCTGGCAGTACAGGTCCTTCAGGCTCGGACCGGCATGGGCGGGTGGAACGGCGGAGGCGATCCCGGCGAGCAGAAGGCCCACGCCGGCGATGCAACGCAACTTCCGGAAACGGTCTTCCATGCCGGCTCCTCTCAGAAGAGTACGTCCCGCCCTTCAGCAAGCCTTCTGCCAGGCGGGCTGGAGCGCATCTGCCGGGGGGAACGGGACGCGGACGAGCCGCTGAATGTCCTCTGGAAAGGCGCCGGCGTCCGGCGTGGGGGACGCCGTGAGGGATTCTCAGCCCCGCAGCGGCTTCAGGGCCTCGGCCCACCGGAGCAGCTCGTCGAGCATGTCGGTGGCGGACTTGGCGTGGAGCTCGTTCGGCGTGAAGACCCCGGTATCGTCGATGTGCTGGGAGAAGAAGGGGATGGCCACCGCCTCCACCAGCGGCACCATCTTCAGGGTGGTGACCATCTGCTTGGTCATCTGCACCGAGCGGAGGCCGCCCGAGATGCCGCCGTAACTGACGAAGCCGGCCGGCTTGTAGTTCCACTCCTTGTATAGATAGTCGAGGGCGTTGATCAGCGCCGGCGGTGAGCTGTAGTTGTACTCCGGCGTCACGAAGACGAAGGCGTCGGCCGCCTCGACCTTGGCACTCCAGGCCTTGGTGTGAGCGTGCTCGTATTGCTGGAGGCGGGGGTGGGCCGGCTCGTCCATGAGCGGCAGATTCTGGTCGGCCAGGTCCACCAGCTCGACCTCGAACTTGCCGTGACCGACGGCGAATTCATGGAACCACTTCCCGATGACCGGGCCCACCCTGCCGGGGCGGGTGCTGGCGGTGACGACGTGGAGCTTGAGCATGGGTCGGTCCTCTATGGATGCAGTTTCTCTTTGCGGTTGAGCATGCCGATGAACTTCTCGATGCGCCGGGCGCGCGTCTCCGGCTTCTTGGCCTCCTGGACGCGGTAGAGCACGGCGTAGCGGTTCGCGCTGTCCAGAGTGGCGAAGAATTTCGCCGCCTCGGGGTTCTTGTCGAGCTCGCGTTGCAGGTCCTCGGGGATGGTCGCCTTGCTCTGTGAGTCGTAGGCCTGCTCCCAGCGGCCGTCGCTCCGGGCCTTTTCAATTTCAGCGAGCCCCGCTGGCTTCATCCGGCCGCTCTCGATCAGCGCTGTCGCTTTGTCGACGTTGATTTTGGACCACTTGCTCCGTGGGCCGCGCGGCGTGAACCTCTGGATCCAGTAGGTGTCGTCGAACGCCCCCTTCTGCCCGTCGATCCAGCCGTGGCAGAGGGCGACGTCCAGCGCCTCCGCGTAGTTGACGGAGTCGATCCCCGAGGCCTTCTTCGCCATCTTGAGCCAGAGGCCCTTCGATGTCCGGTGGTGCTCGCCGAGCCAGGTCTCCCAATCCCCCTGGGAGGCGAAGAAGAGGATCGGCAGGCCGTTCTTCTCGTCCATGGGGAGATTCTGTCACGAGGGTAACGAGTTCCTGTCCTGGCGCGAGGCTGCTAGCATCCGGCATCCTGACGAGGAGAGACGCCCGATGCCCAGCCTCTGGAACCTGCCGCGCCTGACCCTGACCGCCGTCCTGCTGCTCTCTGCCACCGCCGCCTTCGCGGCCGAGCCCCGCCCGCTGGAGTTGGCGGTCGACGCCACGGACGCCCCGCGCGGGGTGTTCCACTCGCGACTGACGATCCCCGCCGTGCCGGGTCCGCTCACGCTCGCCTATCCCAAGTGGGTGCAGGGGGAGCACGCGCCGAGCGGACCGATCATGCAGGTGGCCGGCTTCACGGTCTCGGCGGGGGGCAAGACCCTGGCGTGGCGCCGCGATCCTCTCGAGATGTTCCTGGTGCGGGTCGAGGTGCCGGCCGGGGCGCGGGAGGTGGAGGTGGCGTTCGACTACCTCTCGCCTCCCGAGAGCCTCGGGGGCGGTGGCTATGGGGAGACCCCGAACGCCACGCCGCACCTGCTGATCGCCGACTGGCACGACCTTCTCGTGTATCCGTTGGGAACGAGCGCCATGGAGATCCCGGTGCGCGCGACGTTGCGCCTGCCGGCCGGCTGGCGGTACGACTCGGCGCTCGCGGTCGCTTCCGGCGGAGCGGGGAAGGACGGCGCGGTGACCTTCGCGCCGACCACCCTCTACACGCTGATCGATTCGCCGGTGCTCGCGGGGGAGATCTTTGAAACCCTGGAGATGGGCCCTCCGGAAGCGCCGGTCTATCTCAGCATGGCGGCCGATCAGCGGGCCTCGCTGGCGGTGCCCGAGGAGCGGCTGGCGGCTTACCGCCGGGTGCCGGGCGAGGCCCTGGCGCTCTACGGCGCGCGCCACTACCGCGCCTATCACTGGCTGCTGGCGCTCAGCGACACGCTCGATCACAACGGCCTGGAGCATCACGAGTCGAGCGACAACCGCGGGCCGTCGGACATGTTCACGGACGAGGCCCAGCTCATGCGCCAGGGAAATCTCCTGCCGCACGAGTACACCCACTCCTGGAACGGCAAGTACCGCCGCCCGGCGGGGCTCGCGACCCGCGATCCGCAGGAGGCGCTGCGCACCGAGCTGCTCTGGACCTACGAAGGGCTGACGCGCTATCTGGGGGATATCCTGCTGACCACGCGGAGCGGCATCCGCAGCGTCGAGCAGACCCGCGAGTACCTCGCCTGGGTCGCCGCCAATCAGGACCGCAACCGGCCGGGGCGGCGGTGGCGGCCGCTGGCGGATACGGCGGAGTCGGTGCAGATCCTCTCCGGCCTGCCCGCGGCGTGGACCACCGCGCGCCGCACCCTCGATTATTACGACGAGTCCGGGCTGATCTGGCTCGAGGCCGATACGATCATCCGCCAGAAGAGCCAGGGGAAAAAATCGCTCGACGATTTCTGCCGCGCCTTTCACGGCGGCGGCGCCTCGACGGGCCCGGCCCTCAAGCCCTATACCGCCGACGACCTCTACGCCGCGCTGGGGGCCGTCGTGCCCCACGACTGGCGCGGCTTTTTCGCCGAGCGCGTCTACACGGTGCAGCCGCGCGCGCCGCTCGGCGGCATCGAGGGCGCGGGGTGGAAGCTGGTCTATACCGACCAGCCGAACGAATTCCAGAAGCTGCGCGCCAAGAGCTCGAAGCGGATCGACGAGAGCTTTTCCCTGGGAGTCTGGCTGAAGGACGACGGCACGATCGACGACATCGTGGTCGGCTCGCCGGCCTGGGAGGCGGGGCTGGGACCGGGCATGAAGCTGGTCGCGGTGGGCGGCCGGGCCTGGGCCCCGGAAGCCGTCCCCACGGCGGTCCAGGCGGCGAAGGCGTCGACCGCGCCGATCACCATCGCCGCCCTGCACGGGGACGTGCTCAAGACTTTCCAGGTGAATTATCACGAGGGGGAGCGCTACCCACACCTGGAGCGGGACGCCTCGCGGCCCGATCTGCTGGCGGCGATCCTGGCTCCGAAGGGGCGGTAGGGGGATCTGCGATTGCGGCGGCGGCTCTGCGCCCGGGATTGAAATCCCGGGCTACCCACGGCCGTCCCATCCGGGACTTCATAGCAGAGCCCCGGGGAGGGGCGATTGTCGGTAGCCCGGGATTTCAATCCCGGGCGGCGAGGCTACGGCATCATGAACACTAAAACCATACTCCGCGATCTTCTCGACCGCGACGCCGTCCGCGATCTCGTGGTCCGTTTCGCCAACGCTTTCGATCTGCGGGATTGGAACGCGCTACGAGCCTGCCTGGCGGCGGAGATCTTCGTGGACTACTCGGCTTTCCGGGGGGAGCCCCCAGCGACGGTGACGGCGGATTCCTATGTTGCCGCCCGGGCGTCGGCGCTCTCGGCTTTGAAGACGCAGCACCTCTCGACCAATCATCAGGTGACGCTCGCGGGGGACCGCGCGGAATGCTTCTCGGCTTTCCTGATCCATCGGATCGCTCCCGCCAGCGGGGATTTCCTGGATACCGCCGGGCACTACTGGCACGGCTGCGCGCGGACGCCGGACGGCTGGCGGATCGATCGCATCCGCCAGACCGTCCTCTGGACACGGGGCACGCCGGAGATCCACGGCGCGTTCCGCACCCCTGCCTAGCACCCGCCCTTCGACTCCCTACGGGGGCGGAACGAGGCTGGCAGGGTGTGGTAGACGTTCGCCGGCGCGAGGCCGAGCCGGGGATCGGAGAGCGAGGGGTTGAAAACCTTTTTGTAAACCCAGTCGTTGAACGCCTCCAGCTCGAAACCCTTGCGGAGCTTGGGGTCGTTCAACGCTTCCAGGATCGCGGGGCCGGTGAGGTACTGATGGATCACCTCGTCGAGCGCCACGGTGGCTTCGAGCGCGTCCACCAGGCGTTCCGCTTCCCGCGGGTCCGTGATCCCTCGCTCGCTCAGCAGGGAGGCGCGGCTGGCCGGATCCAGGTGGATGCGGGGACGGCGGAGCTCCGCGAACCGGTGGAGCTGAGAGTCGTTCACGACCATCGGTTCGTCGAGCTCCGGCCCTTCGGAATCATTCTGCGAGCCGTGATTGCCTTGGAGGTAGGTCCCGTTGGCCAGCTCTCTCAAGGTGGCCTGGAATTGGAGGACCGTCCAGGGAATGTGGCCATGGCCGGTCGGGTCGGCGAGCGCGGGATAGGCGGCCTCGAGGTCACGGTTGAAGGCCTCCGAGCTGAGCGTCAGCTCGCTTTCCCGGCGCGCGACCATCCAGCTCATGAACTGTTCGTCGTCCAGATGCGCGGCCGTTCTCGCCTCCGCGCGCGCCGCCTCTTCCAGGGCGTCCTGGAAAGTAGCGGGTCCGTAGAGCCCGGGCAGCGGCTCCAGCAGGCGTCCGCGGCTGTCGAGGATGTAATGGATGCTGTTGCCGCCGAGGGTCCGCTCGAGGCGAGTGCCGTCGCCGAGATCGATCGTCACCCGCGGCACCGATCGCGCCGAGCGCCAGTGCAGGATGTAACGGTCGCGCAGGATCTGGTTGATCTCACGGTTCTTGTAGAAGACGGTGCGGAAAAAGCGGCTGTCGGCGTCGCTGGATTCCTCGTCCAGCCGCCCCATGAGGCGCAGGGAGAGGATCGGCTTGCCCGCGGCGCGGGCCGCCGCCTTGGCGGCCTCGAGGTCGGTGTACCAGAAGAGGCGGATATCCGCGCAATCGCGCACTCCGCACACCCGGTCGAGGACATCCTTGACGCCGTGGCAGTCGCCGTCCGGGCAGGCGGCGAGCAGGGCGTTCATGCCGGCCGGGCCCGCCTGTCGCAGAGCGGCGAGGGTGCCGGTGGATCCTCCCCGGAGCGTCACGCGGGCGAGGTTCGCGAGGTTGCTGTTCCCAGCCTCTGCGGGCGCGGCGGCGCCGCAGAGAAACGCGATCAAAACGAAATGGATGGTGGCGGTTTTCGAGCGCATGCGCGGGCCTCCTCGGCGGAATATTTTGCGAGCCTTACGATAGCCCCTGGCGCGGCGCGCAACGTAACGGCAACGTAACGTCTCGGGGTGCCGGGCGGGAAATCAGTTACCATCGGATCGAGAGTATCGAAGATGAACGCGCGCGTGATCCTGGTGATTGAAGACGACCTTTCCATCCGGCGCGGCATGGTCGCGGCGCTGCGCCATGCCGGGTACGAGGTGCGGGAGGCCGGGGACGGGGTTGGGGGCGCGGAGCTCGCCCTCGCCGGGGATCTGGATCTCGTGCTGCTCGACCTGGTGCTGCCGCGGCGCGACGGGCTGGAGGTCCTGCGGCGCATCCGGAGTGAGGATCCGGCGCTGCCGGTGATCGTGGTCACGGCGCGCGGCGCGGAGGAGGAGCGCGTGCGCGGGCTGGAGATGGGGGCCGACGATTACGTGGTCAAGCCGTTCAGCGCCCGCGAGCTGCTGGCCCGGGTGGAGGCGGTGCTGCGGCGCTCGCCCGGGCGGCCGCAGCCGGTCCGCCACCTGCTCCTCGCGACCGGCGAGGTCGATCTCGACCGCTGCGAGATGCGGCTCGCCGGCGGCGGCCGCGAGGAGCTGTCGAAGCTGGAGGCCGACGTGCTGCGCTACCTGGCGAAGAGCGGCGACCGCCTGGTCTCGCGCGACGAGCTGCTGGCGCGGGTCTGGCAGCAGAAGCCGCATCTGATCGCGACGCGTTCGGTCGACATGACCATCGCCCGCCTGCGCAAGAAGCTTGGGGGCCGGGAGGTGCTGGTCACCGTGCGCGGCAAAGGGTACAGGCTGAGCTCGTGATCCGCCGGCCGCTGCTCGTCGCCGCCGCCTTCGCCTTCAGCGCCCTCGTGCTGTTCGGCGCCCTGGCTCGCATCACCGCGATGACCCTGGCGCTCGAACGGTCGGAGGCGGCGGCGCTCCAGCGCGCCACGCAGGAGGAGAACGTCCGGATCGCGCTCTGGCGCCTGGACGCCACGCTGACCGGGCTGATCGCGCTGGAGAACACGCGGCCGGCGGCGCGGTTCCGCTCGGCGTCCGAGCCGGCGGGTCTGCCGCCGGGGCTGGTCCACGCCCGCTTCGAGGTGGGCGCCGACCGCAGGCTGCGCACCGAGCCGGCGCTGGCCGCGCCGCGCTGGCTGGCGGCGCTGCCGATCCCCGAGCAGCCGCGCAGGCTAGCGCTCGCCAGGGTGCCGCGCCCGAAGGCTCCACAAGCTCCGCGGGTGCCGGTTCAGCAGGCGTCGCTCGCGCCGGCGCCGGCCTCTCCGCGCCCCATCGCGCAGGACCTCGCGAATGTCCTGGCGGGGCGCTTCCCGTCGACGACGGGCGTGCTGACCGATCCGATCAACTGCAACGAGGACGGGCAGCAGCTCCAGTACACGCAGGAGGCGCTCAACACCCTCTCCTTCCAGCGCCGCCAGGAGCTCGGCCGGCAGGCCACGCTGGTGCGGCCGGCGAGCGTGCCGCCCGGTACCGAGGTGGAGTCGGCCTTCGAGGCCCGCTGGCTGGACGGCGACCTCGTCCTCCTGCGGCGTGTCCGTCGCGGCGACGAGCGCCTGCTCCAGGGCTCCTGGCTCGACTGGCCGGCCTTGCGCGCCTTCCTGCTGGGGCAGGTCGCGGCGGTGGCTCCCGCCTCCAGCCTGCAACCGGCCGGCGAGCGCGACGGGGCCGATCCCGGCCGGCGGCTGGCGCTGCTGCCGGCCCGGCTGGTCCCGGGGCCGATGCTGGAGACGGAGCCGCAGGACTGGACGCCGGTGCGCCTGAGCCTCGCCGCGGCCTGGGGCGCGGCCCTGCTCGGGCTGGTGGGGGTGGGGAGCCTGCTGAAGGGCACGGTGACGCTCAGCCAGCGGCGCGCCGATTTCGTCTCGGCGGTCACCCACGAGCTGCGCACGCCGCTGACCACCTTCCGCCTGTACACCGAGATGCTGCTCGACGACATCGTGCCCGCGGGGGAGCGGCCGTCCTACCTCGCGACGCTCAAGCGCGAGGCCGACCGCCTCGGGCATCTGGTGGAGAACGTGCTGACCTTCTCCCGTCTCGAGCGGCGGGCGAAGGCGGCGCGGACCGAGAGCCTGCCGCTGGGGGATCTTCTGGAGCGGATCGTCCCCCGCCTCGCGGAGCGCGCCGCGCAGGCGGGCCTCGCCCTGAACGTGGAAGCCTCTTCCGAGATCTCCGCCCAGCCGGTGCGCGTGGACCTCGCGAGCGCCGAGCAGATCCTCCTCAACCTGGTGGACAACGCCTGCAAGTACGCTCCCAACCCGGCCCAGCCGGCGCTGCACCTGGCGGCGGTCCCGCGGGGGCGCCGCGCGGTCCTCCGGCTCCACGATCACGGCCCGGGGATCGAGCCGCGCGAGCGGCGGCGGATCTTCCGCACCTTCCACCGCTCGGCCGCCCGCGCCGCCGGCTCGGCGCCAGGGGTGGGGCTCGGGCTCGCCCTCAGCCGCCGCCTCGCCCGCCAGATGGGCGGCGATCTCCGGCTGGCCGGTTCCGAGGAAGGAGCGAGCTTCGAGCTCTGGCTGCGCGGAGGCTAGAGCCCTGGGAGCGCCGGCGTCCCGCCGGCCTACTTACTTAGTTAGTTGCCGGCGGGACGCCGGCGCTCCCAGGGGGGCTGCCTTGACAGCCCTCAGAGCCGCTTCAGCACCAGCACCGTGGTGTCGTCCGCCGGCGGGCCGTCCGAGCCGGCGTAGCTCCGCCAATCGGCGAAGAGGGCTTCCAGCATCTCGCCGGCCGGGAGGTCTCCCAGGGTCCGCAGCAACTCGCGCGGGCGCTCGTAGCCGTAGGCGTTCCCCTGCCAGTCGGTGGCTTCGAACAGCCCGTCCGAGCAGAAGAGGAGGACGCCGCCGGGGGGGATGCGGATCATGGTCTCGGTGTAGCGCCGGTCCGGACCCTGGCCGAGGGGGAGACCGGAGAGGGGGATCTCGGCGACGTCGCCGTCCGCGGCGAGCAGCGGGAACGGGTGGCCGGCGTTGGCGAGGGTTCCCTCGCCGGTGGCGAGGTCGAGCCGGAGCAGAGCCAGGGTGGTGAAGTTGCGGTGGGCGCGGTTGCGGCGCAGCACGCGGTCAATCGAGTGCAGCACGCCGGCGGGGGTCACTCCCGGATGGATGAGGCTGGTCAGGGCGGCGGCCGTCATCGCCTGAGCGATGGCGCAGGAGTAGCCGTGGCCGGCCACGTCGCCGGCGGCCACCCAGAGCCGCCCCTCCTCGTCCAGGAAGTCGAAGAAGTCGCCGCCGGCCTCGGTGGCCAGCAGCGAGCGCACGGCGATCTCCCACCCCTCGATAGTAGGCGGCTGCTCCGGCAGCAGGCCGAGCTGCATGCGGGAGAGGAGATCCATCTCGTAGCGCAGGCGATCTTCCTCCTCGATCCGGCGGAGGAAGGCGGGGAGCTGCCGCCCCTCGCGCTCGATCTGCTCGGACCGGCTGAGCCCGATCCAGCCCAGCGCCAGCAGCGCGGCGGCCGGGCCGGCCGTCACCATGGCGGGCACGGGCATCCAGGCGAAGTGACGGATCGAGAAGACCGCGGCTGGTAGCAGGAAGGAGGCGACGGCCGTGATCAGCAGGGCGGTCAGACCGAACCCGCGGAGGACCCAGACCAGGAAGGCGCCCTGGGCCACGGCGATCAGGATCTGGACCGGCCAGGGCTGAAAAGGGGTAACGAACGGCACGACGGCAAGGAAGCCGAGCAGGAGAGCCACCCAGGATGCCCGGCGTGCGGGTAGAAAACGCAGGGTGAGCGCGACGATCGTGGCGATCAACGCGGCGGTCAGAACGCCGTCGCTGAAGGGATTCGATATTTTGAGCACGGGGACGCTCAAGCTCAGGCCGATCGGCCAGGCGCCCGGCAGCGCCGCGACGAGCGACAGGCTCGCGAGGCGGAACCCGGCCAGCAGGCTTCCCAGGCCCAGTCCGTAGAGCAGGGCGCGTCCACCCCGGGGGCCGAGGCGGCGTGCCCGCAGCAGGTCGAGGCTGGTGGTGAACCCGGGTTGGATCGAGCGCAGGAACGATTCGCCAGCCGACCAGGCTGCCACGAGACAGAGCGCAAGAAAAATCGCTCCGGCCGCGTTGCCGGCCCCCTGCTGCCATGAAGCCTCCGCGGCGGCTCCGGCGAGCGTGGCCACGAAGCTGACGGCGGCCAGAAAGAGGCCGTTGGCGAAGTCGATCCGCCGGCGATAGAGGAGGCGGAAGAAGAGCCATGCCGTGACGAGCACGCAGAGAACGGAGCTCATCACGGGCAGGACGAAGGGTGCGGAATCGGTCCAGCGGTCCTCGTCCGGATGGCGGCCGAGGAGCTGCCGGCGAAGGCTCGCGTCGCCGCCAGTCCCGATCTTGACGTCGATCCGCTGAGGCGGATCGCTCCCGGGCAGGTCGTAGGCAACCTCGGTTTCCCCTTTGAGCGAACGGCGCTCGCCCAGGCGCTCTCCAGGGGCCAGCAGCAGGCGGACCATGGCGTCGATCTGCTGGCGCGGGACCGGCCCTTTCGTCCCGAACCAGCCCAGGGCCAGAGGCTCGCCCCCGGGAGCCAGATCGATCTGGAGCCGCCGCGACGACCTCTCGCCGGCCAGGAGGGCGGGGTGGAAGACCGTGATCCGCAGGCCGGCGCCCAGCCTGGCCTGGAGGTCCACCCCGGCGCGGTCCAGTCGCTTGGAGGTGCGGCTCGTATCCTGGTCTGAACCGTTGTCGGAGTTTTCGCCGGCCAGAAAGACTCGCGGCTTCCCGGGCGTCAGCCGCACGCCGGCCCGGGCGGCCAGATCCCGGTAGCGTTGAACGTAGGCGTCCTTGCTCAGCAAGCCGGAGTGCCACTCGGGCAGCCAGGCCAGCGCCAGCGCGATCCCGGCCGCGAGCACGAGAGCGCCGATCCCGAGGATCAGGAGGGGGCGGAAGATCGGGGAGCGGAGAGTCAAGGTCGTTGTCGTCCAGTCCTGCATACGATGTCATGGCAGGCCGGGTTGCGCGGTTTGCTAGAATCCCGCTTCGCGAAACCGCCAACCCTGATTCTGGAATCTTCGCCCATGATCTCAAAGATCCGCTCTCTATCCCTCATTCTCCTCGCCCTGGCGATTTTTGCCACCGCGCCACTCGCCGCGCAGCAGGCCTCCAAGAAGCTGATCATCCTCGGCTTCGACGGTGCCGACGCCAAGCTCACCGAGCAGTGGATGAACGAGGGGAAGCTGCCGAACCTCGCCAAGCTCCGCGCCCAGGGGACTTTCTCGCCGCTGCGGCCGACGATCCCGTCGCAGACGCCGGTCTCCTGGTCGACCTTCTCGACCGGCCTCAATCCGGGCCGGCACGGCGTCTTCGACTTCCTCAAGCGGGACCCCAAGCAGTACAAGCCCGAGTTCGCGGCGGCCCAGGAGGGGCATGCGGCCTTCCTCTTCGGCGCCAACAACGGCTGGGTGCTCGGCCTGATCGCGGCGGTGGTCGTGGGGCTGCTCTTCCTGCTGATCCTCAGGCTTTTCCGGCTCCGTCCGGCCCTGGCGGCGGCGGTCGCCGGAGTGCTGGCGATCGCGGCGGGGGTGGGGATGGGGGTCGCGGCGGGGCGGCTGCTGCCGGCGGAGCGGCCGATCGCAGTCAACAACCAGCATGGCGACACCTTCTGGAAGCTCCTCGGCCAGGCCGGCAAGCGGGTGAAGGTGATGCGCATCCCGGTCACCTTCCCGCCCAAGGAGTTCGAGCACGGCGAGCTGCTCTCCGGGCTCGGCGTGCCGGACCTCTCGCAGCGCATCGGCAAGCCCTTCTACTTCACCTCCGAGCTGTTCTTCACTCCCAAGGGGGGCGGCGACTTCTCGGTCGAGATCGTCGAGCTGGTGGACAACAAGGGGACCATCGAGACCGAGATCAAGGAGGTCCCCGACGAGCTGTTCCACAAGAAGTCGGAGGCCCACTACATCAAGATCCCGATGACCCTGACGGTCGCTCCGGATCGCAAGAGCCTGCGCATCCAGACCTCCGGCAACGACATCACGCTGAAAGTCGGGGAGTGGAGCAACTGGGCGCACTTCGCCTTCCCCTTCAACTCGCTGATCAAGGCCAACGGGATCGGTAAGTTCAAGCTGCTGGCGCTCGACCCCGAGATCAAGCTCTACCTCTCGCCGCTCGACATCGATCCCACGAACCTGCCGCCGGGCCTCGCCATCACCACGCCTCCCGGCTTCGTCAAGGACCTCACCGGCGCGCACGGCCTGTTCAAGACCCGCGGCTGGATGATCGACACCTGGTCCCCCAAGGCGGGGACGATCGACGAGCAGACCTTCCTCGACGACGTCAAGCAGACGGTGGACAAGGACAAGGAGATCCTCGCCGGCGCCCTGGCCAAGGACGACTGGGACGTGCTCGTCCACTACTTCGAGTTCACCGACCGGGTGCAGCACATCATGTTCCGCTTCGTCGATCCCAAGCATCCGCTGTACAACGCGGAGGGGGCGGCGAAGTGGGGGGGCTCGGTCCTGCAGGCCTACCAGGACATGGACCGGATCGTGGGAGACACCATGGCGAAGCGGCCGGACGCGGCGCTCATGGTCGTCTCCGACCACGGCTTCGCCTCCTTCCGCCGCGGCATGAACTACAACACCTGGCTGGCGCAGAACGGCTTCATGACCTTGAACGGCCAGGACGCCAAGCGGATGAACCTGGAGGACCTCTTCGATCAGGGGAACTTCTTCGTCAACGTCGACTGGTCGAAGACCAAGGCGTACGCGCTCGGCCTCGGGCAGATCTACATCAACGAGGCGGGGCGTGAGGCGAAGGGGATCGTCAAGCCGGGGGATGAATACAAGCAGGTGGCGGCCCAGATCAAGGCGGGGCTGGAGGCGTATGTCGATCCCGAGACCGGCGAGCATCCGGTGGCGCACGTCTTCACCCGCGACGAGGCCTACAACGGCGTCTACGATCCGGTGCTGATCCCGGACCTCATCCCCTCGAACAGCGAGGGGTACCGCGTGGGCTGGCAGGACAGCCTGGGCGGCATCGCCAAGACGATCACCGAGCCCAACCTGGACGTCTGGAGCGGCGATCACTGCTCGGTCTATCCGCCGCTCGTGCAGGGGATCCTATTCAGCAACTTCAAGCTGAATGCCCAGGGTGCCTACATGGGGGACGTGATGCCGACCATCCTCGACTTCTACAAGGTGAAGCCGACGACGAACCTGGATGGGAAGAGTTTGCTGGTGAAGTAGGACCTGCCTGGTTGGAGCGTCCTGCCCTCCGAATCCTCACCCTCGGTCCCTCTCCACGAAGTGGAGAGGGAGGGCGCGAGATCGAAAAAATTAGGATCTGGGGGGAAGCGGTTTCCCCCTCTCCACTCCGTGGAGAGGGGGCCAGGGGGTGAGGCCTCGGAGCGCAGGTCGCCCCAAGGCCAAGGACGTCTGGACTGGCGCGTCTTTTCCTACCGCCCCGACCGCTCCACCAGCGCCGCCTGGGCCCGCTGCCGCTCGTACTCGGAGTGAATCGAGCGGGCGGCTTCGAGGTAGGCGTCGCGTGGAGCGCCGGAGAGGTTGTACTGGCCGGCGATCTCGACCAGCAGTGAGGCGCGCTCGTAGTCCGACTTGACTCCCCGGGCGGACTGAATCAATCCGAGGAGGGAATCCTGGGAGAGGCTCCCGGTCTTGACCGCCGCCGAGAGGGCCCGGTGGCGCTCGTAGTCGCCGCCGATCGTGTTCGCCGCTTCGGCGTAGGCGCGCCAGGCCACGGGGTCGTCGAGCCGGTTTTTCGCGGCCACCGCGGTGAGCAGCTCCGCGCATTCATAGTCGGACTCGATGCCGTGGGCCGACCGCAGCACCATGGCCAGGGTGGCGGGGGTGAGCCTGCCGCGGCTCACGAGGGCGGTGAGCGCCTGCTTCTGCTCGTAATCGGACTTGATGGACCCCGCGGCCTCGGCATACGCGGCGGACAGGGATTCGGTCAGCGGCTGCGATCCGGCCGCGGCGCTGAGCGTCTGTCCGAGCTCGTAATCCGACTTGATCTCCTTCCCCGCCTGCCGGAGAGCCCGTTCGACGACGGGAGCCCCCAGCTCGCGGTGGGCGAGCAGCTTCTTGAAGTAGATCGCCTTCACGTAATCGCCCGGGATCTGGGAGATCTCGGCGAAGACCCCCTCCGGCCCCTGCTTCCTCAGGATCGTGGCGACCCGCTCGTCGGCGGCGTAGCCGGTGCCGCGGACGAACTGCAGGAGCATGCTCCGCAGCCACTGACGTCCCGCCGCGTCGAACGGGCGCTCGGTGCCGTCGACCTTCCAGGTGTAGACGGGCCGGCCGTCGCTCCCCGGCTCGATATCGAGCCGGCGGGTGGCCCCCGCCCCTTCCTCCTCGATGCGCATCTCCGCTCCGCGCGAGAGGCGGTCGATGCCGGTCCAGTCCTCGTTGAGATCGACCTTGCCTTCCGTCCGGATCCGGATCTTGTGACCGTCGTCCGACCACTGGAAGGTCTGGGTGCCGTTGATCTCCTCGTGACTCGTCGAGTGCGAATGGCTGGAGCTGGAAGAGGCCGCGGGCGGGCGGGGAGGCGCGGGAGGCCTGGGCGGCGCGGGCGGAGCGCTCCGGACCTGGGCCATCGCGACCGCCGACGCGGCTGGAGCGGAAACCCGGGCGGATGGACTCGCCTGCGTCGCCCTCTCCGCGGCAGCCGGCGCCAACGCGGCCAGGGGGAGCACCACGCAGATCGCTACCAGCCAGGCCGGGAAGGCGAAACGGCGTGAGACGCCCCGGCGATCGCGATGAGCGTCGAGCACCGCGAGGAGCCGGCCGGCGAGTTGCGAGGGGCGGGCCATGGTGAGGCCGGCGGGCGCGGTGATCCGGCCAGCACGGAGCGAGCGGGCGATGTCCAGCAGGTCGCCGGCATATTCGGAAGGCCGGGCGCCGGCCGCGAGAACCCGGTCGTCGCAGGCGTGCTCGCTCTCGATCCGCAGCTTGCGGGCGGCCATCCAGACCAGGGGATTGAACCAGTAGAGGGCGCGGACCACCTCGGCGGCGAGCTGCGTCAGGTAGTCGCGCCGGGCGACGTGGGCGAGCTCATGGAGAAGCACGGCCCGCCGCCGCGGCTCGGGCCAGGTGCCGGCTCCGGCCGGCAGCAGAACCACGGGCCGGCGCCAGCCCCAGGTCATCGGCATCGCCCGGTCGTTCCCCGCGATCAGCGCGACCGGCCGGCCGACCCCGAGCTCGGCGCGGATCTGGCGGAGGAGCCCCGTCCACGCCGGGTCCTCGATCGGCCGCGCGCGCCGCTCCTGCCACCGCACGCGGAGAAGAGCGATCCCGAGCGACCCGAGCACCGCGAAGACGCCCAGCAGCCAGATTCCAAACGCGGCGGTCTGCCAGGAGAGATCCCATCCCCGCGGCTCGGCGTCGGCCTCTTCAAACCTGAATGCAGGGGAGGGGCTCGTCCCCTCCCGGGTGGGGGCCGGCTCTGCCACGGCAACGGCAGGGGCGCTCGGCGCGGCCGGCAGCGCAGCCGCTACCCGTGCCGCCTTCTCCAGACCAGGAAGCGGCACTCGCCATGCGGGCAACAAGGTCGCCAGAACCGGCAGGGCGAGCAGTCCGGCGAAGGCGAGCCGCCAGACCAGATGCCGGGCGGCGGCGGACGAGTTCCGGAGCAGCAGGGCCGCCGCGCCGGCTGTAAGGCAGAGGGCGAGCCCCTTGAGCGAGGAATCGAGAAGCGCCGCGAGCCAGACGTCGAGCATCACCTGCCCCCTTTCTTGGCATCCTGAATCAAAGTGGAGAGGCGGTCGAGCTCCTCGTCGCTCATCTCCCCGGACGACATGCCGAGGAGGGCGGTGACCGCCTTTTCAGTCGAACCGTCGAAGAACGTCCGCACCAGCCGCTCGAGCGCCGACTCGCGCGCTTCCTGGCGGGGGACGGTGGCGAGATAGAGGTACCGCGGGCCCTCCTGCCGGTGCTCGAGATACCCCTTGGCTTCGAGCTTGCCGATCATGGCCCGCACGGCCGAGTAGCTCGGAGGGTCCGGCATCTCGGCCATCACGTCCGACACGGTGGCGCTCTCCAAACGGTAGATCGCCTCCATGATCTGCCGCTCGCGGCGGCTTAGGTCGAGATGGGCGGTAGTGGGTCTCATGGGCTCCTTGTGCTACGAAAGTAGCATCATGCTACGGAAGTAGCACCTAGAGGTCAAGCCCCTGGACTGAGAGAGGGTACAGCCGGCCCGCCCGGGCATCAATGCCCGGGCTACGCTTCAAAAAGAAAAGCCGGCTGAAGCCGGCTCGAAGATTCCGAACTCATTGGGAGCCGGGTTCACCCGGCTTTTCGTTCCAGCGTAGCCTGGGCATTGATGCCCGGGCGGGCCGGCTCGTCAAATCCTACGGCTGCCAGGTGTCGTTCCGCGTCCCCGCGCCGGAGGTGGGCACGGTGTAGCTGCGGTTCGAGCCCCCCTCGTAGGTCGTGGTGGCGCCCTGCTTCCAGATGTACTTGTACTGGATGGCCGCGCCCTTGCTGGCGAAGAAGAACGCCGGTCCGCTCCACTGGCTGGCGCTCACGTAGTTGAGCTTGATCGCCTTAGTGGTGTCCCAGCTTCCGAGCTCGGGCACGCTCCCCACCACATAAAGGTCCTGCCCTGGCACGGTCGAGAAGCCGTTGACGGTGAAGTCCACCCGGATCGCCTCCGAGGAGGCGCAGGGCCGGGCCGCCAGGACCAGCGTCGAGCGGGCCTGGACGCCGTAGGTCGTGCCCGCCATCTTCGGCAGCGGCTGCGAGTTCCAGGCGGCGACCGCGGGGTCGTAATAGATGTTGCCCGTCCCCTCGGCCCAGTCGGCGGTGTCGGCCACCAGCCACCAGCACTTGGAATTGGGGGCGGTGGGGATGGTGAAAGTCAGGTTGCCGAAGTAGGCGTTCGAGGCCACGTAGAGGTCCGGGGCGTCGGCCGGACCGCCGGTCTCCGCGCTCGAGCCGTCGATCAGCCAGGCCAGCGAGTGCGAGGTGGCGCTCCAGTCGGGGGTGTCCGGCGTGGTGCCGTGCCAGGTGAGGTCCTTGTAGCTGTCGGCGTCGTGATCGGCGCCGCCGAAGTCCACCGACCGCCGCAGGCCGGGGTGGGCCTTGCGGAAGGCCATCAGCTTGCGGAAAAAGTCGTAGGTCTTCTGATTCGTGGTCTTCAAGCTCCAGTCGATCCAGCCGCAGGCGTTGTCGGCCATGTAGCCGTTGTTGTTGCCGCTCTGGGTGCGGCGGAACTCGTCGCCGGCGAGGAGCATCGGCGAGCCCTCGGCGAGGAACATCTGGGCGGCGAAGTTGCGGATCTGCCGGCGGCGCAGAACCTCGTCGCCGCCGCTGTCCCAACTGAGGTTGGTGTCGTTGCCGCTGCTCGCGTCCGCGCCGGTCGGGTTGCAGGGGCCGGTGCCGTTCTGCTTGGTGTTGTAGGAGACGAGGTCGTTGAGGGTGAAGCCGTCATGGGTGGTGACGAGGTTGACGCTCTCCGGCGGCGTCGAGAACCCCGACCAGGTGGCGGTGAGCGATGCGCCGAGGCTGCCCACCTGGCTGTTGTCCCCCTTCACGTACTGCCGCAGGTTGTCGCGATAGTTGCCGTTCCATTCCGACCAGCCGGCGGGGAACTGGCCGACGCCGAAGCCGGAGGTGTCCCACGGCTCGGCGATCACCTTGAAGCCGTTGTTCGAGGCCGCCTGGGCGATCGCGACCAGGGTGGTGGCGTTGTTGTTGAAATCCCGGCCGTCGGTCCCCTCGCGCCCCAGCTCGTAGGCGAGGTCGAAGCGGAAGCCGTCGACGTGCATGGTGTTCGCCCAGTAGGTGAGGCTGTCGACGATCAGGTTGCGCACGGCGGCGCGGCTGGCGTTCAGGTTGTTGCCGGTGCCGGTCGAGTCCCAGTAGCAGGACTTGTCGTCGGCCAGGGTGTAGTAGGTCGCGTTGTCGATGCCGCGCAGGTTGATGTAGCGCACCGGGTTCCCCGAGCAGGCGCCACCCTCCCAGGTGTGATTGAAGACGACGTCGAGCCAGACCTCGACCCCCTGGGCATGGAGGGCCTTGACCATGTCCTTGAACTTGGTCACCTGCTGGCCCGCGACGTAGGTGCAGGAGTTCGTGTCGGTGCACAGGTACTCGCGGTTGGGAGCGAAGAACTGGGTGGTCATGTACCCCCAGTAGTTGATCCGGTCGGCGGTGGCGCCGCCCACGGGGTCGTCGAACTGCGGGTACTCATGGATCGGCAGCAGCTCGGCGGCGGTCACCCCCAGGGTCTTCAGGTAGGAGGCTTTCGAGCCGAAGCCGTCATAGGTCCCCTGCTGCGCGGCCGTGACGCTGGAGTCGTTCTTGGTGAACCCCCGCAGGTGGACCTCGTAGGAGATCGAATCCTTCATCGGAATGTTGGGCTTGACCTCGGTCCCCCAGGAGTAGGTGTCGCTGATCACGATCGACTTCGGCATCGCCCCGGCGCTGTCGACGAAGGCGTAGGTGTTGGTGCCGCCGAGGATGGCCGTCGAGTAGTGGCCGCTGACTCGCACCGGCTCGCCGGTGACCGCCTTGGCGTAGGGGTCGGTCAGCAGCTTGTTGGGATTGAAACGGTTGCCGTTGGAGTCGACGTGGGAGATGAATCCGAGGTTGCTCCCCGGCGTCCAGCTCGCGTTGTAGGTCCAGTTCGGGCCCCAGACGCGATAGCCGTAGAGGGTGCCGGCGCCGAGGCCGGCGACGGTGACGGTCCAGATGCTGTTGGGCACGTCGGTCTTGGTGAGCGCGTAGGTGGCCGAGGGGGTCGACGCCGTGGGGGTGGCGAAGATCCAGACCTCGACGCGGGTCGCGTTGGCGGAGAACAGGGCAAACTGCACGCTGCTCCCCACGATCGTGGCCCCGAGGGGCGTGGTGGCCGCGGCCGGCAGCGGCGCCAGCACGAGGGCCAGCAGCAGGATCGCCGGCGCGAGGACGCGCAGGGCGGAACGAACGGGATGATGGGTGAAAAGGGGTCTCATGGTTTTTCTCTCCTGGTTTGAGGGACGGAACGCTGAAGGGGGTGGAATCGCGAGATTGAGAGTTTCTCGTCTCACGACATATCGACGTTCAGCGATAACCATTGTACTCCCCGCGTCCTTACGAGACGGATTACTCCTCTTGACAATGGGGTCCCAGGTCGCCAGATTGAGCCGGGCATGCATGACAAAGACCTGAAGGCCCTCCTGGCCTATCTCACCGAGAACGCGCCCCATCACCCTCTGGAAGCCCTGCGGGTTCAGATGGTGAAGGCCGGCCATGCTCCGGACGAGGCGGAGCATGCGATCGCGGTGTTCGAGGGGCGGGTGCGGCCTCCCGAGGGAGCGGCGTGGCCGCTGGCGCTCGGGGTCGCCCTGCTCGACCTCGCACTGGCCTGGGTGATCGTGGCGCTGTTTCAGCGCCTCGGAACGGGGCGGGTCTCGTGCGCGGCCGCGGTGCTGCTGCCGATGGTCTACCTGGGGGAGGTCCTCGCCGGCGTCATCGCGCTCGCCGCCGGCAAAGACCGCCAGGCCCGCGTGCTGCTCCTCGGGGTGCTGCTCTTCTGCGGCGTGGTGCTGGTGATCCTGGCCGGGTTCGCCGGCAAGTGGATGTCGACCCTGAAATCCTGAAGGGTCCGTCAGGCTTGCGCTCGATACCTGCCCGTCGCGGAGCCTCGCTCGGGCCGGCGGACGGACCTCACCTTCCCGCTCCTTCCGCCTCCGCAGAAGAACTGATCGCCGCCATCGGATTCGAGCCCCGACACGCCCACTCCAGGCGGCATCTCGAGCCTCTCCAGGACCTCTCCCGTCCGAGGATCGACTCGCCTCAAATCGCTCTCGTCACCTTCCCAGGTGCCGTGCCAGAGCTCGCCGTCGATCCAGGTGACTCCGGTGACGAAGCGGTTGGACTCGATGGTGCGAAGAATCGCCCCGGTCTGGGGATCGACCTGATGGATCTTCCGGTCCCGATACTGCCCCACCCAGAGCGTCCCTTCGGCCCACGCGAGCCCCGAGTCGCCGCCGCCGCCGGGCGCCGGGATCGTGGCGAGCACACGGCCGGTCTTCGGATCGATCTTCTGGATACGATCCTCGGCGATCTGAAACAGGTGCTGGCCGTCGAAGGCCGTTCCCGCATGCGCGGCGACATCGATCGAGCGCAGGATCTTCCCGCTCGCCGGATCGAAGGCGTTCAGCTTGTCTCCGGAGGCAAACCAGACCTGCTGACCGTCATACGTGACCCCATGCACGCCGTCGACACCCGGAAAGGGTCCATGCTCACCAACGATTTCGGCCGCTGATCTTTTCATGCCTTCATCCTAGTCAATCGGTAGTGGAGCGGGGAGTAACAAGGTTGTCGTGAATCCCGGCATGGGCGGAGTCATCCAGCGACGAGCTCGCCCGCGACCCAACGACTGCACCTTGCCTGCCGCCGCAAGCGAGTCGAGTGCCCGCTGCACGGTGCGCTGGCTCGTTCCCAGCGCAAGCGCCAGGGCCGAGCTCGACCACGACTCACCGTCGGCGAGGAAGGCGAGCACCGCCGCATGCTCCTCTTCGACGGGCCGCGCCAGTACGACGACCTCGCGCGCGCTACGTGGCGCCAGCGCAAACCCTCGCTTCGTCGCGCCCACGTCGGCCAGTGTCCGAAGCTCCGCGCGAAGCCGCCCGACTTCGACTCGCAACCGCGCGCGATGCGACTCATCGGCACGCTTCGCTCCGAAGGCCCGTGCGACGAGCGTGTCTCTCGCTACATCTCCCGGCCACGCCTCGCCCAGCGCGCGTGCGAGCGCGAACAACACCGGACGCCTTGCGAGCGAGACCACCGTGTGCGCGTCACGCACGACGTGACGGCAGGCGTCCACGACGAATGCTTTCGAATCCAGCAACGCCTCGACCTCCTCGAGCAGGACGAGCCGCTCCTCGCCACTCGTAATCAGGCGCGCCGCGGGCGTGCTCAGGAGGAGGGATGCGCTTTCGACCTCCGCCGTCAGCGAGGGGATGCCCGCGTGGCGCGCGGCACGCTCGGCCCGAGCGAGCGCCGCGCGGGCGGCCTTCGTCCGGAGACGCCGCATCGCGATCCCCGCGACGACCAGCTCGTGGGCGGTCCTCGACGCCGGAGGAAAGGGAGTGGGGTCGAGCTCGGCGAGCCTGCTTTCGGCCTCGTCGAGGCGTCCGATCAGGACGAGGCGCCGGACCTCGAGATGCCGCGCGTGCGCGGCGTTCACCCGGTCGCCGTGCTCCTCGAGCGTCGCCCGCGCCCCGTCGAGCGCCTTCGCGGGCCAGGCCAGGTCGCGCGACACGAGCGCGACCTCGGCCTCGGCGACGACACACCTCGCGCGGGCCACGGCCTCTTTCGAACCGAAGGCACGCGCGGCACGCCGCAGGAGAAGCTTCGCTCGAACGAGCTCGCCGAGCTGCGCCATTGCGATGCCCCGCAGCGCGAGAGCGGGCGCGTCGTCGCGCAGGGCGACCCGGTTCAACGCGCCGAGGGGATCACCCGCCGCGAGCGCGCGCGCCGCGGCAGTGATCAGTGAGTCCATCGAAATCCCGCCACACTTGTCACTCCCACCGTTCGATACCCGGCGCCTAGGCTATCCCATGACGAACGGCCACCGGGGTCGTCTCGAGACCTCTAAGGAGATATGAGTAATGACAAACCACAGGACCGGGACACGTGAAGAGTGGCTGGCGGCGCGGCTCGAGCTGCTCGCGGCGGAGAAGGAGCTCACGAGGCGTAGCGACGAGCTGGCGCGGCGGCGTCAGGAGCTGCCGTGGGTGCGTATCGACAAGGAGTACCGATTCGAGACCGACGAGGGGAGCGCCTCGCTGGCGGACCTCTTTCGAGAGCGCTCGCAGCTCCTCGTCTACCATTTCATGTTCGGGCCCGACTACAAGGCGGGGTGTCCGTCCTGCTCGGCGATCGCGGACGGGTTCGACGGCTCCGTCGTCCACCTGGCCAACCACGACGTCACGCTTGCGGCGGTGTCGCGGGCGCCGCTGGCGAAACTGCGGGCCTACAAGCAGCGGATGGGCTGGAGCTTCCCGTGGGCGTCCTCGTTCGGCGGGGACTTCAATTTCGACTTCACCGTCTCACTCTCCGAGCAGCAACAGCGTGAGGGGACCGTCGAATACAACTACCGGCGCGAGCCGGCGTGGACGGAACGGGGGATCGGCGACTCGCTGACGAAGCTCGGCGAGGGGCCTGTCGCCGAGCTGGCGGCCACGACCGGAACCGACGTGGGCACGTACACGCGCGAGAGGCCGGGCATGAGCGCGTTCGTGCTCGAGGACGGCGTCGTCTATCACAGCTACTCCACCTATGCGCGCGGAGTGGACGCCCTCTGGGGCATGTTCCAGTGGCTCGACCGCGCTCCCAGGGGGCGCAACGAGACGGGCATCTGGTGGCGCCGCCACGACGAGTACGGCCAGCCCTGACCGTGCGCGCCTAAGACCTTCGGTTGGGACGGCCTCGGGTCTTCCGGCTCCCAAAACAGGGCGGCCTGCACCATTCAATGTAACGAGAAGAATCGACTTCTTTGCGGCTCGCGCCCCGCGGGCCGCGCTGTCTCTCCGACGAGAGGGAGAAAGACAAGATGATCCGCAGATTCGCCTGGCTCCTCGTGCTGTTGGCTTTTGGCGGCGTGGCCCATGCGGTGCCCGAAGGTGCCGTCCCCACCGCCTCCCGGTTCCGCGTGCTCGACGTCAACCGCCTGGACTCCGTCGCCGCGGCGCCGCTGGATCTGGCGCTCCTGGGCAAGGAGGACGCGGCGGAAGACCGCAAGGGGATTCCGCAGCGCTTCGCCGTTCCGGAGCGCGTGTCCATCACCCCCTCCAACCACGGCACCTGGGAAGATCTCGGCAACGGCGAGATGCTCTGGCGGCTGCGCATCCTCGGCCGCGAGGGCTCGACCTCTCTCAACCTCGGCTTCACCCGCTTCAGGATGTCGAAGGGCAGCCGCCTTCTGTTGTATTCGACCGACGGCCGTGAGGTGGTGAGGCCCTTCACGGCCGCGGACAACGAAGGGCGCCGCGAGCTGTGGACGCCGGTCGTGGTCACCCGCGATCTCATGGTGGAGCTGACCGTGCCGAAGAGCGAAGTGCGGGACGTCGTTCTGAAGCTCGGCTGGATCAACCAGGGTTACCGCGGCTTCGGAACGCTCCCCGGCGTCGCGTACGAAAAGTCGGGGAGCTGCGAGATGGACACCGAGTGCCTGGCCTCCACCGACTCGTGGCGCCAGCAGACGAGGTCGGTGGGAGTGATTTCGACCGGCGGCTCCAGGTTCTGCTCCGGATCGCTCATCAACGACACCGCTGGTGACCGCAAGATGTACTTCATGACGGCCAACCACTGCGGGATCACTTCCGCGAACGCCGGCTCCCTGGTGGTCTACTGGAACTACAGGAACTCCTTCTGCCGGACCCCCGGCAGCGCGCAGAGCGGGGCGGCCGGCGACGGCACGCTGACCCAGTTCCACACCGGCTCCACCTTCCGTGCCGCCAATGCCGCCTCGGACTTCACCCTGGTGGAGCTCGTCGGCGCGCCGGTCGCGTCCTACCAGCACTTCTGGGCGGGTTGGGACCGCTCGACCGGCAACTTCGCCTGCAGCGCCTCCGCCCCCTGCGTCACGATCCACCACCCGAACACCGACGAGAAGCGGATCACGTACTCCACCACCACGACGGCGACCACCAGTTGGAGCGGCACGGCCTCGCCTGGCGACGGTTCTCATCTCTGGGTCCACTGGGCGACCGATCCGCCCGGACCGTTCACCGTACCGGGCGTGACCGAGGGGGGCTCGTCCGGCTCGCCGCTCTACAGCCCGGCGGGCCGATTTATCGGCCAGCTCCATGGCGGACTGTCCGTCTGTGGCGCTACGGGGAACAATCTCTCTGATTATTACGGCCGCTTCAGCGTCTCCTGGACCGGCGGGGGCACGAACAGCACCCGCCTCTCCAACTGGCTCGACGCCGGCAACACCGGCGCCACGACCATCAACGGCCTGGAGAACAGCGGCTGCTCCGCCGTCAACGCCTTCGTCAGCGGCCCGTCGTCAGAGCCTCTGCACGTGTCCAGCACCTATACCGCCTCCTTCACCGGCAGCGTCGCCTCGCCCCAGTACTGGTGGAGCATGCGCTTCCACAGCCCGACCAGCGGCTGGTCCGGCTGGTCGACGCCCTTTCAGTCGTCGGGCGCGACGACCACCGCCAGCCTGAACTCCTGCGGTTACGATCAGTTCGAGCTCAAGGTCGAGATTCGCAGCGCCGCCTGCCCGGGCACGCTCGGCAGCGGTTCGGAGATCGTGACGATCACGGGGGCCTGCTAGCCGACAGCCGCCAAACCTCTCCCGGAGGGCAGCGCCTGCTGCTCTCCGGATCGGCGACAGCGCCAGCTCCTATCAAAACCGGCCCGTTGGGCCGGTTTTGTTAAAGTTCTAAGCTGCAACGTCAGGTGGTCAAGAAATCCCGCAGCCGTAATCGGTAGGACGCTGTTTCGGAGGGTGGTAAACCGTATCGTAGACCTGAGATCCGCCGGTCACATGGGCCATTTGAGCGAGGGTTTCTTTGGAGAGGGTGAGCTTCTTCGATCCGGTCTGCTGCTTCTTCAAATGTTACCTCCTTCTTGAAGCACCCCTGTCGGGGAAGAAGGATTCTAACATTCTTCTTATACTCCTCCGGCTCCAGCCCAAGCCGCACCAGCAGGTTCTGGAGCACCCGGGGAGGCGGGGATCGCCCGCTTACGATTAGCCGGAGAAAAAAGGAAATGGTGGAGCAGAAGGGATTCGAACCCTCGACCCCCACGTTGCGAACGTGGTGCTCTCCCAGCTGAGCTACTGCCCCACGGTGCTGGAGGGCGGTATTGTACGCACCGGAGCCTCCGGGGGCAAGGCCGGGGGTTTTTCCCCGGTCACCTCCAGCCTCGGCGACTCCAGCAGGCCGGCCACGGTGAGGTCGCCGACCGTCCCGGCGCGGACCGCGGCGAGCTCGCCGATCAGCTCCTGCAGGTGCGCCGCGATCTCCCCGCTCACCAGCTCGGCGCCGCGCCGCGCCCGGTGGTCGTAGGCGGCGAAGACCTCTTCGACCCGGATCTGCCGCGGATCGGCGGTGAGCGCGTAGCCGTGATCCCCCACCACCTCGAGCGGCCCCTGGATGGCCAGCGGCCGCAGGATGCGCTCGAGCTCGTTGGTGGGCAGGCACATGCGGTCCGCCAGCGCCTCGCGGGAGAGCGGCGGCTCGCCGCGGTTGAAGCGGCGGGCGATCAGCGCCAGCGTGGCGAGCCCCACCCAGGCCGCCTGCACCGGCGGATGGCGGTGCAGGCCGCGGGCGAGCAGCGAGAAGTGCTGGGCGGTGTAGGTGGCCACGGCGCCGAACAGGATGATCGTCCAGGTGAGATCGATCGAGATCATGAACAGCAGGGCGAAGGCGTAGCTGCCATAGACGATGCTGACATTGCGGAACAGCTCGACGTAGGAGGCGAACCCCTCGCGCAGGATCTCCAGCAGGATGCCGGTGAGCAGCCCGCCGGCGAGCGCGTTGCGCAGGCGCACGCTGGTGTAGGGCACCCGCCAGTAGAGGATGGTCAGCCCCACCACGGTGGCCACGAACGGCAGCACGTTGAGCAGGAACGACTCCTGGAACAGGCGCCGGAAAGCCGGGCTCTGCCGCAGCATGATCAGGCTCGAGAAGGTCGCCCCGATCAGCAGCGGTCCCCAGAAGATCAGCAGGATGAAGGAGATCAGCCGCGCCCGGATGGGGCGCCGGCGCGAGACGTTCCAGATCTTGTTGAAGGTCTCCTCGACGGTGGCGAAGAGGTAGAGGGTGGTGACGAAGAAGGCGATCACCCCGACCCCGTGGATGGTCTCCGCCTGGTCGAGGAACTCGGCGATGGCGTCGACTAGGCTCTTGTCGGAGTAGGGGAGGATCTGGACGAAGATCTCCAGGCTGCGCTGCGGATACTGGCTGAACACCCGCGCGCCGACGAAGGAGAGGGCGGTCAGCAGCGGGATCAGCGACAGCACGGTGACGAAGGCGAGCGCCGAGGCGGTGAGCAGCACCCCGTCCTCGTAGGTCACCCGGAAGGCGAGATGGAAGTAGCGCGCCAGCTTACCCGGGAAGGACGGCCCGCCGTCGTCCCGGCGGACCGGCAGGCGCGGCCGCACGACGTGGGTGGCGTCGAGGTCTACCAAGGGAAGGTCTCGCCGGTGAGCGGCAGTTGCGGCAGCGGCCAGCCCAGCTCTTCGACGAGGGCGGCGGCGAGCGCCTTGCGCGCCGGGTCCTCGCCGTGGTTCAGGAAGATCCGCTGCGGCGGCGCCGGCAGCGCCCGGCACCAGCGCAGCAGCTCGTCGCGGTCGCCGTGGGCGGAGAGGCTCTGGAGCCGGTGGATCTGCGCCTTCACCCAGACGGTCTGGTTCTGGATGGCGACCGTCTCGGCGCCGTCGAGCAGGGCGCGCCCGCGGGTGCCCGCCGCCTGGTAGCCGGCGAAGACGACGGCGCTCCGCCGGTCCCCCAGGCGGTGGAGGAGGTGGTGGACCACCCGCCCGCCGTTCGCCATGCCGCTGGCCGCGACGATCACCGCCGGCCCGCCGCGGGTGTTCAGCGCCTTCGACTGGTCGACGCTGCGGCAGCGCTGGAAGCGGCCGGCGCCCAGCGGATCGGGGTCGAGGGCGGCGAGCTCTTCGTCGTGCTCGGACTCGGCGCGCTGGTAGATCTCGGTGGCGTCGATCGCCATCGGGCTGTCGAGGAAGACGGTCTCGGGGTCGAGCCGCCCGGCCTCCGCCAGCGCGGAGAGGTGGTAGAGGATCTCCTGGGTCCGCCCGAGGGCGAAGGCGGGGATGATCACCACGCCGCCGCGGGCGTAGGTCTCGGAGATGATCGCTCCCAGGGCCTCGGTCGCATTCTCCTGGGGGTGCCGGCGGTCGCCGTAGGTCGATTCGAGCAGCAGGGCGGCGGGGGGAGCGGCCGGCGGCTCGGGATCCTTGAGGATCGGCACGCCGTAGCGCCCGACGTCCCCCGAGAAGCACCAGGTGCGCGGCTCGCCGTCCGACCCCTTGCCGGTGATCTCGACGCTTGCCGCGCCGAGCAGGTGGCCGGCGCGGACGTAGCGCATCCGCACGCCGGGGAAGAGCTCCCGCTCCTCGTGGAAGGGGATCGGCCGCAGGAGCTTCAGCGTCCGCCGGGCGTCGTCGCCGGTGTAGAGCGGCCGCGGATCGGCGTGGCGGCTGTACCCCTTCCGGCGCGCGTAGCGGGCCTGCTCCTCCTGGATCTCGCCGGCGTCCTGGAGCACCAGCGAGATCAGGCCGCGGCTCGAGGTCGTGCAGTAGATCGGCCCCGAGTATCCCTCGGCCACCAGGCGCGGCAGCAGGCCGGTGTGGTCGAGGTGGGCGTGGGTCACCACCACGGCCGTCAGCTCGGACGGCCGGTAGGGAAAAGGCGCCCGGTTGCGCAGCTCGAGCTCCTCGTCCCCCTGGTACATGCCGCAATCGACGAGGATCCTGCGCTCCCCCCAGTCGAGCCGGGTCGAGCTGCCGGTCACGACCCCGCAGGCGCCGTGGAAGGTGACGTTGGCCATTCTGGGCTCCCTCTGGGGGTCCTCTCGGGGGACCCCTCGCTGGCCGGGATCTTAGCATCCGGGCAGGGAGGCACGATTTCTGCTACATCTATGTTGTCCTACACTCCTGCCGGCGCATCGGCAGACCCATTCGATGCAGTTCCTTCCAAGCATTACGGAGGCCAAGCCCATGGCTGACATGAAATCAGGGATCGAAGACGGTGCCGAAAAGGCACACGACGCGGTAGACGCGGTCGAGGAAAGCGTGGAATCGGCGCGCAAGCGGTTCCAGAAGCTGGGCGACCAGGCCCAGGACCGTTACAAGAAGGTGTCCGAGGACGTTCAGGACCGCTACAAGAAGGTCTCCGACGACGTCCGGCGGGGAGCCGAGCGGGCTTCCAAGGAGATCCGCCGCGGCACCGAGAAGGCGCGCGAGACCTATGGCGAAGTGGCCGAGAACGCCACCAAGACCTACGAGCGCGTGCGCTCGGAGGCGGGCAACGTGACCCGCGAGGTCAGTCTCTACGTGCGGGACAACCCGGCCAAGGCGGTGATGATCGCCGCCGGCTTCGGCTTCCTGCTCGGCCTGGTGGCCCGCCGCGGCCGTCGTGACGACGAAGCCTAGGATTAAAACGCATCCCGGTTGCGGAGGAGGACGACAATGAGTGAGCTCCAGGAGCGGGAGTCGATCGTCGAGGAGCTGATCGACGAGATCGTGCCCGAAGGGGTGGACTGGCAGCGGCTGGTGGTGCGGTATCCGATCCCGTCGCTGCTGGTGGCGGCGGTGGGCGGCTTCTTTCTCGGCCGCCGCCATGGGCCGGAGATCGTGGGCGCCCTGTCGACCTTCGCGGCCGGCGAGGTCTCGCGCAACGTCGGCCAGCTCTTCGACCAGGACTAGGCGGGAGCGGCGACCTGCGCGCGATCTTCCACGTCTCCGACGTCCACTTCGGCCCCCCGCACCTGCCCCAGGTGTCCGACGGGGTGGTGGCGTTCGTGGAGCTGAAGCGGCCGGATCTGGTGGTGGTCTCGGGGGACCTGACACAGCGGGCCAAGCCGGAGCAGTTCCGGCAGGCCCGCGCGTTCGTCGACCGCATCGAGGCCCTCGGAGTCCGGACGCTCACGGTGCCGGGCAATCACGACGTGCCGCTCTACCGCGTCTGGGAGCGGATCTTTCATCCGTTCGGCTGCTACCGGAAGTATTTCAGCCCGGAGCTCGAGCCGTCCTACCGCGACGACGAGATGCTGGTGATCGGCATCAACACGGCGTTCGGCTGGACGCTCAAGGACGGGCGGATCACCCTGCGGCGGCTGCTGGAGGTGGAGAAGATCCTGCGCGCCACGCCGGAGAACGTTCTGAAGGTGGTGGTGGCCCATCACCACATGATCCCGCCGCCCAACTTCGGCACCCAGCGGGTGCTCGCCAATGCCTACGAGGCGATCGACCTCTTCTCGAGCGCGGGGGTCGACCTGATCCTCTCGGGGCATCTGCACCAGGCGTACATCGGCAACTCCGAGGAGTTCTACCCCAAGGGGCGGCCGCCGGTCGTCATCCTGCACTCGGGGACGACGACCTCGAACCGCGGCCGGGGGGGCGAGCGGGAGGCCAACACCTGCAACTGGATCGAGGCGGACGGCAAATCGCTGGTGGTCTCCCACTACCGCTGGCACCACAAGCTGGGGCGCTTCGCCGAGCACAGCCGCCACTGGTACCCGCGCCAGGAGCTGGTCCCCTACACGCTCGAGGGGCTGGAAACACCCGGGCGGCCGGCCGCCGCCGAGCCGGTGCCCGCGCGGCCCCCCGCCGCCCCTACGGCTACGATATGATTCATTTTCAAGGGAGGGATTGATGTCCGAAGAGTGGGAAATCGTCAAGATCGTGGGCACCGAGGAGGAGGCGACCATCGTCGTCGGCTTCCTGCAGAGCAGCGGCATCGAATCGGAAGTGGAGTCCCTGCGCGCCAGCGAGTTCCCGACCGACATCGGGGACTTGGCGAACGTGAATATCCGCGTCCCGTCCGAGCGCGCCGAGGAGGCGCGAGCCCTGCTCAACCAGCGGGAGGACGTGGCGACCGGTGACGAGGGAGTGATGGCCGGCGAGCCGCTCCCGGGCGAGCCGGCGGATCCCGAGCCCACGGCGGGCGGAGGCCCGATCGAGCGGTGAACGCACTGGACGGCGGCCATCTCGTCGGCCGCTACCGCATCCTCAAATTCCTGGGCGCCGGCGCCATGGGCGAGGTCTACCTCGCCGAGGACCCGCAGATCGACCGCCAGCTGGCGATCAAGACCGTCCGCCTGATCGGCCGTCCGCAGGAGATCGAGGACCGCAAGAAACGCCTGCTGCGCGAGGCCCGCGCCGCCGGCCGGCTGCTGCATCCCAACGTGGTGACGCTTTTCGACGCCGGCGAGGCCGAGGGGATGCTCTATCTCGCCTTCGAGTTCGTCGAGGGGACCGACCTCGCCCAGCGCCTGGATGCCGGCCCCCGGTTGAGCCTGCGCCAGGCGCTGCGCGCCGTCCGCCAGGCCGCCGAGGCCCTCGACTACGCCCACGGCCTGGGGATCGTCCACCGCGACATCAAGCCGAGCAACATCCTGATCGATCTCGCCGGGCGGGTGAAGGTGGCCGACTTCGGCATCGCCAAGATGGCCGGGCAGAGCACCGAGCTGACCATGGCCGGCTCGGTGATGGGGAGCCCGCAGTACCTCTCCCCCGAGCAGATCCGCGGCGAGGACCTCGACGGCCGCAGCGACATCTTCTCCCTCGGCGTCGTCCTCTACGAGATCCTCTCCGGCAAGCGGCCGTTCGACGGCGACACGATCACCAGCCTGGTCTACCAGATCCTGCACAAGGAGCCGCCGCCGGTCTCCGAGCTGCGCGCCGTGCCGCCGCGGGTCGACGAGCTGCTGCGCGGCATGCTGGCCAAGAGCCCCGACGAGCGGCTGGCCACGGCGGGCGCGGTCGCCCGGGAGCTCGCGGCCGTCGAGGCCGAGCTGTCCGACGAGACCCTCTCCGCTCCGGCCGGCCCGCTGGACGCCACCCGCGTGCTCCCCCGGCGCACCACGAACTCCGAGGCGGCCGTGCAGCGTGGAACCGTACCGGCCTCGCCCGAGACGACGCCGAGCGTGCCGCCGCCGATGCCGACGGTGGCCGCCATGGCAGCGCCGCCGCCGGTCCCCGCGATGCCCGCGCCGATGGCGGCCGCGGCCTCCCGCAAGCTGCCCATCGGGCTGCTGATCGCCGCCGTCCTGCTGGTGATGCTGGTCGCGGTCGGCGGCGGCGGATACTACGTCTGGCGGATGTGGCAGGGGCGCGCCGCCGCCGAGCCGGCGGCCCAGACTGCCCAGACGTCCGAGACGGCCGCGCCGCCCCTGGCGAGCCCGGCCTCCTCGCAGGCTCCGGTCTCTCCGCCGCCGCAGATTCAGCCGGCTGCCGCGCCATCGTCTACGCCCGCCTCTACGTCCCAGGCGCCGCCGCCGGTGGTCCTCAAGACCCCGCCGCCGGCTACCGCGCCGCCGGTGACGCAGGCACCGGCCCGGCCGCCGGAGCGCGTCCCCGGTCCGGCGGCGTCCTCGCCCGCGGCTCCGGCTCCCGCGCCCGCTCCATCCGTCCCGGCCCCCCGCGAGCCCGAGCCCGAGGCCGAAGAGACGCCCCCCGAGGCGCCGGCGGCCGACCAGAGCCTCCGCTCCGGCCTCAAGGTGGCCTTCCACGTCAACCCGCCGGACGCCTACGTGCTGGTGGAGGGGAAGGTGATCGGCCAGGCCCAGGATTGGAGCGGCCGGCGCGGGGCGCGCACCTACGACTTCCCTGGCGCGGGGAGCTATCTGATCAAGATCCGCAAGGCCGGGATGAAAGAGCGCCGGATCGCCGTCGAGGCGGGAGCGGGGGGCTCGAGCGTCATCGCCGCCAACCTCCAGGCGCTCCCCGCGGCCGACGTCGACGCTTCCGACCTGCAGGCGATCCGCGTGCGCACGGGAGTCTTTTTCAACGTGCGGCCCGCGACGGCCCAGGTGGAGGTGGACGGCGAGCGGGTGGGCCCGGCCCGGCGCTTCTCCGGCGGTTTCCTGCGGCCGAAGGAGATGCTGATGCTCTCCACCGGCAAGCACCGGATCTCCCTCGTCATGCCGGGCTACGAACGCAAGGACATTCTCGTCGAGGTCACCGAGACGGCCGATAAGGAGCGTGAGCGGATCGACGCGGTGCTCACGCCGGGAGGAAACGAATGAACAGGCGCCCCTCACGATCGCCTCGCTGGATACGACCCCATGTGGAAACCCTGGAGGCTCCGCCGAGCCTGAAGTCGCTCCCCGGGCGGCTCGAGCTCGAGCGGCTCGACAACGGGCTGACCGTCTGCCTGCTCGACAACCCCCAGGCGCCGGTGGTCACCTCGGCGCTCTTCTACCGCGCCGGCAGCCGCGACGAGCCGGCGGGGCACGGCGGCATCGCCCATTTCCTCGAGCACATGATGTTCAAGGGGTCGTCGCGCTTCGGCCCGGGGGAGATCGACCGCCTCACCCAGGCTCTCGGGGGCGTCAACAACGCCTTCACCAGCCACGACAGCACGGCCTACTACTTCAACTTCGCCGCCGACCGCTGGACCGAGGCGCTCGCCATCGAGGCCGACCGCATGACCACCCTCACGCTCGATCCCGAGCAGGTGGCGAGCGAGCGCCAGGTGATCCTCGAAGAGATCGCCATGTACGACAGCGAGCCCTGGGACGCCCTGGAGATGGCGGTGCACAACCGCCTGTTCGCCGGCCACCCCTACGGACACCCGGTGCTCGGCACCCGCGAGGAGCTGCTGGCGACCGGCGCCGAGGAGCTGCGCGCCTTCCATCGCCGCTTCTACCGGCCGGACAACGCCATCCTGGTGGTGGCGGGGGACATCGGCGACGGCGCTCTCGACGCCGTCCAGCGGGTGCTCGGCGGCACCCCCGCCGGCGCGGAGACCCGCCGCGGCTTCAACCCGCCCACCGTGCTCCCCACCGGCATCGAGCGTCTGGAGCGCCGCAAGGGGGAGGTCGCGCGCCTGCTCCTGGCCCTCCCCGCTCCGCACGGCGCGCACCCCGATCATCCGGCCCTGCGCCTGGCGGCCACCGTGCTCGGCGGCGGCCGCACCAGCCGCCTGCAGCACACCCTGGTCGAGGAGGAGCAGGTCTGCGTCTGGGTGTCGGCCGATCTCTCCGAGGGGATGGACGCCAGCATGCTGACCGTCACCGCCGAGGTAGTGCCGGGCGTCGACCCGGCCCGGGTGGAGGCGCGGGTCTTCGAGCTGCTGGCCGAGCTGCGCACCAACCCCCCCGGCGCCGAGGAGATCGAGCGCTGCCGGCAGATCTCCGTCGCCGACTGGGTGTTCGGCCACGAGAAGGTCCACCAGCAGGCGCTCTCCGTGGGGCTGGCGCTCTCCCTGTTCGACCTCGAGTACCTCGACCTCCACCTCGAGCGCCTGCTCGCCACCGACACCGGCCGCATGCTGGCCGCGGCCGACCGCTACATCCGGCCGGAGCGCGGCTCCGTCGTCGGCTGGTCGCTGCCGAAATCGTGAGCGCCCTCGCCGCGGTTCTCGACGAACGGCTCGCCGCCTGGCGCCGGGACACCCCCGGTTGCCAGGGGCGGATCCATCTCAACAACGCGGGCGCGTCCTTCTCCCCCGTGACGGTCGTCGAGGCCGAGCTGGCGCACTTCCGGCGCGAGCAGGAGATCGGCGGCTACGAGGCCGCGGAGGAGGCGGCCGGCCGGCTGCGCGAGGCCTACGAGAACCTCGGCCGCGTGCTCGGCTGCGCCGCGCGCAACGTCGCCGTCGTCGAGAACGCCACGGTCGCCTTCTCCCTGGCCCTCTCGGCCTTCGATTTCGAGCCGGGCGACCGGCTGGTGACCACCCGCAACGACTACACCTCGAACCAGATCATGTATCAGGCTCTCGCCAGGCGCCGGGGGGTCGAGGTGATGTTCGCGGAGGAGCTCCCGGAAGGGGGCGTGGACCCCGCCTCGGTGCGGCGGCTCGCCGCCCATCCGCGCTGCCGGCTGATGGCGCTCACCTGGGTGCCCACCAACTCCGGCCTGGTGCAGGACGCCGAGGCCGTGGGCGAGATCTGCGAGACCGCCGGCGTCCCCTATCTCCTCGACGCCTGCCAGGCGGTCGGCCAGATTCCGGTCGACCCCGCTAAGCTGCGCTGCGACTACCTGGGCGGGACCGCCCGCAAGTTCCTCCGCGGCCCCCGGGGGCTCGGCTTCCTCTACGTCTCCGATCGCGCCCTGGAGCGCGGCGACTACCCTCTCGGCCTCGACATGCGGGGGGCGGAACGGCGGGGGGACCGCTTCGAGCTCGCGGACGGCGCCCGCCGCTTCGAGAACTGGGAGTTCCCCTACGCCCTGGTGCTCGGCCTGGGCGAGGCGGCCCGGTACGCGCTCGCGGTGGGGATCGAGACCGCCGGCGCCCTGGCGGCCGAGCTCGCCGCCCACGCCCGCGAGCGGCTGAGCGCTCTGCCGGGCGTGAGCATCCGGGACCGCGGACGGCGTCTCTGCGCGATCGCCACCGCCGAGGTGGCCGGCCGAGACGCGACGGAGATCGTGCACCGGCTGCGCGAGCTGAACATCAACACCAGCGCCGCCACCAACGAGGACGGCTCGCCGGTGCCGGTGGTCCGGGTCTCCCCCCACTACTACAACACCCGCGAGGAGGTCGATACGTTGGTGGATGCGATCGAGGCTCTCATTCAGGAGAAACGGCGATGACCGCGCCGCCGCCGGTGGTCCGGGTGCGCCGGGTCGAAGGCGCTCCCGTGGTCGCCGTCCGTCTGCAGTTCCGCGCCGGCGGCCGGGAGGAGCCGATCCCCGGCCAGGCCCTGCTCACCGGGCGCATGCTCACCGAAGGCACCCGCCGGCGCGACTGGCGGCGCATCGCCGAGCAGGCCGAGAGCAAGGGGATGGTGGTGGAGAGCAACGGCTCGTTCGAGAGCATCGGCGTCTCGGTCGACGCCCTGGCGGCGGACTGGGAGCTGGCCCTGGAGTGGGCGGTCGAGCTGCTGCTCGAATCCGCCTTCCCCGAGGACCGCTGCACCTGGCTCTCCCGGCAGGCCGCCGCCGAGCTCGAGAGCCTGGCCGACCAGCCGGACGTCAAGACCGTCTGGGGCTTCCACAAGCAGCTCTACTCCCCGCATCCGCGCAGCCGGCCGCTGCACGGCAGCGCCGAGAGCCTCGCCGGCCTCACCCCCGGCGACTGCGCCGAGTTCCACCGCCGGGCGGCCGCCCACGGCATCCTCGCCTCGGTGGCCGGCGTGATGGACGAGGACGCCGTCCGCCAGCGCCTCCTGAGTCTCCTCGGCACCCCGGAGACGGTCGCCGATCCCTATCCCGGGCCTCCCGTGCCGGTGGGGACCGGGCCGCGCGCCTTCGTCGCCACCGACGCCGAGGACCAGGCCCATCTTTACGTGGGGCACCTCACCGTGCCGCGCCGCCATCCGGACTACGCGGCGCTGGAGCTGCTCGCCGTGATCCTGGGCTCGGGCGCCGGGCTGACCGGACGCATTCCGGCCCGCATCCGCGAGCGCGAGGGGCTCGCCTACACCGCCTACGCGCAGACCGTGGCGGGCTCCGGGCTCGACCGCGGGCGCGTCCTCGCCTACGTCGGCACCTCCCCGGCGACGGTGGAGAAGGCCGAGCGCGGGGTGATCGAGGAGATTACCCGCCTGGTCGAGGACGGCATCGAGATCGATGAGCTGGAGGAGTCCCGCGCCTACCTCCTCGGCCGCGAGCCCTTCCGCCGCGAGACCGCCCGCCAGTGGGCCGACCTGCTGATCGAGGCCGAGGAGTACGGCATCCCCCTGGACGACTTCGAGCACCGCAAGGCCGAGCTCAACGCCCTCGACAAGGCCACCGTGGAGGCGGCGGCCCGCCGGCATATTCACCCGCAGGAGCTGCGGGTGACGGTGGGGCTGCCGGAAGTGAAGGAACAAGGGACGTAAGGGACAGCAAGGACGCAAAGGACATTGAATTCCGTCCTTGTCGTCCTTGCAGTCCTTTACGTCCTTTGTCTTGTTTCCCGCTGAAAGGGCAACCCCCATGCGCTACCGCTACCTGACCGCCGACGTCTTCACCGACCGCCCGTTCGGCGGCAACCCGCTCGCGGTGTTCCCGGAGGCCCAGGGAATAACGGACCCGCGAATGCAGCAGGTCGCCCGCGAGATGAACCTCTCCGAGACGGTGTTCGTGCTCCCTCCCGAGGATTCGCGGCACACCCGCAGGCTGCGGATCTTCACCCCGGGCACCGAGCTCCCGTTCGCCGGCCATCCGACGGTGGGCACGGCGTTCGTGCTGGCGGCTACGGGGGACATTCCGCTCGCCGGGCCGGAGACCCGGATCGTCTTCGAGGAGGGGGTCGGGCCGGTGCCGGTGCTGATCCGGGCGGAGGACGGCAAGCCGGTGTTCTCCCAGCTCACGGCGGCGAAGCTCCCCGAGGTCGGGCCGCCGCCCCCCTCGATCCTGGATCTGGCCGGGATGCTCTCCCTGGAGCCGGCGGACCTGCTGGACGGAGACGACAAGCCGGAGGCGGTCTCCTGCGGCGTCCCCTTCCTCTACATTCCGTTGCGCGACCGCGACGCCGTCCGCCGCGCCCGCATTCGCACGGATCTCTGGGAGAAGCTCGTCGCCGGCTTCTGGGCCACCGAGGTCTACGTCTTCGCCCGCGATCCCGAGCTGCCCGACTCCCACGTCCGCTCGCGCATGTTCGCGCCACGCATGGGGATCGTCGAGGACCCCGCGACCGGCGCCGCCACCGCCTCCTTCGGCGGCTATCTCGCCTCCCGCTCCCCGGAGCGCGACGGCACCCTGCGCTGGGTGATCGAGCAGGGTTTCGAGATGGGGCGCCCTAGCATCCTGCATCTCGAAGCCGACAAGCGGGACGGTCGGGTCACCGCCGTCCGCGTCGGCGGCTCCTCGGTGCTGGTGAGCGAGGGATGGATGGAAATTCCTGAGGGGTAGGCCCTGCTATTCTTCCTTTGGAGAACCTGACCCGCATGAGCGAGCTGATACTGATCGTGGACGACGAGCCCGGGATCCTTTCCACCCTGGGGGGCATCCTTTCCGACGAGGGGTATTCGACCCTCACCACCACCAGCGGCGAGAGCGCGCTGAGCCTGTACGAGGAAAAACGCCCCTCGGTGGTCTTCCTCGACATCTGGCTGGCCGACCGCGACGGGCTGGAGACCCTGCAGGCGCTGCGCGAGGCCGACCCCACGGCGGCCGTGGTCATGATGTCCGGGCACGGCACGGCCTCGACGGCGGTGAAGGCGATCAAGATGGGGGCCTACGACTACCTGGAGAAGCCCCTCTCCTACAAACGGGCTGTGGACGCCGCGGCCGGCGCTCTCGAATACAAGCGCACCCTCCAGGAGGGGGGAGCCGCGGCCGTGCCGGAGCAGACCCGCGCCGACCGCGGCGAGGCCGAGCGCCGGTTCACCGCCGCCCCCGACCTGCCGCTGCTCGCCGAGACCCGCCGCCGCCAGCGCACCCTCGACCACTCGACCGTGGTCTACGGCCTCGGCCTCCACTCTGGCCAGCGCACCGCGATGGTCCTCCAGCCCCTGCCCGCCAACAGCGGCATCCACTTCGTGACCCTGCCCACCGGGGTCGAGATCCCGGCCCACGTCGGCGCCGTGGCGGAGACCGACTACGCCACCACGCTGTCGGGAGAAGGGGAGAGCATCCGCACCGTCGAGCACCTTCTCTCGGCGCTCCACGCCTATGGGGTGGGGAACCTCTTGATCAAGGTGCACGGCGAGATCCCGGTGCTCGACGGCTCGGCCCTGGAGTTCTGCAAGATCCTCGAGGAGATCGGCGTCGCCGAGCAGGACGAGCCGCAGCGCGAGCTGGTGATCGATCGCCGTTACGAGGTGGGCGGGCCGGGGGAGAAGGTGCTGTCGATCGAGCCGGCGGACGAGTTCTCGGTCTCCTACCTGCTGCGCTACCCGCCGCCGGTCGGCGAGCAGTCCCACGAGTTCACGCTCACGTCGGCGGCCGACTACAAGCGCGAGATCGCCCCGGCCCGCACCTTCGGCTTCATGAAGGATCTCAAGATGCTCAACGAGCTGGGCCTCGGCTCCGGCGGGCGCCTCGACAACTTCATCCTGGTGGGGGAGGACGACGTCCTCAACACCGAGCTGCGCTTCCCCGACGAGTTCGTGCGCCACAAGATCCTGGACATCATCGGCGACCTCTACCTGCTCGGCTATCCCATCCGCGGCAAGGTCACCGCCCGCTTGACCGGCCACCGCGACAACATCGCGCTGCTGCGGCAGATTATTGCCGGGTAGGGCCTCATCACCCCGATTCCTGAGGTTGACACCACCCTCTTTATATACATCTCCGCCTTCAGCCCGGAGGGCGGCAGGAAGTAGCCCGGCGGCGTAAGCCCCGGGAATGAAGAGGTTTTTATTCTTTCCAGAGCCCCGCCAGGGGCGACAGGAGTTCCTCGAAGAACGTAGGATGCACTGCGCCGCGTACGCGCTCTTCGCTGGCGTTGTCGAAGAGGACCTACCGCCCCTGGGGGGCTCTGGGTACCTTCTTATTTCCCGGGGCTTACGCCGCCGGGCTAATTCTTGCCGCCCTGCGGGCTAAAGGCAGAGATGCGTATAAGAAGGTGGATTGCCACCCCAAGCTGGAAATTTTCACCTTGCGTGGCCTACAGTGGCTTAAAGGTCGCCTCGCTGCTGGAGGAAGATCGGTACGCGGTTCGTAGATTGGCGCAGGTCTCGCGAGGGCTCAGCTTTCCTCTCCGGCGGATGGCCAAGTCGCAACCTGCTCGAAGCGGCAGCCCCACCTCTCTTCGATGTCGAGCAAGAGAGACCGCGGCCCCGCGAGGTGAGCGGTCCCCACCGCTACGATAAGTTGATGGTTAAGCTCGGATGCCTTGACCACAAACCGCTCAAGCCTCGGAAGCCACAGCTCGTGGCGCATTGTGAAAAGCGCCCGGCCTATTTCCGGGTATCGGTCTTCTTGGTCCCGCAATTGAAGCACTTCAAGAACGCCCTCCGCGTTGCCGGCTTGCCAGGCCGTAATAGCTGCTCTTATTCGCACTGGCAGGTCGGGGAGGTGATCTAGGCTCAGCTCCAAAGCCTGGATTTGTGTGTTAATGCTTGGGCCTTGGTGGACGATCGCGTAGTGTTCAGGAAACGTCTCCAACCCAAGTGCAATCGCGGAATTATCCAGCACATGTTTATCAACTCCATGCTCGAAGCTGAAGCCAGCATCTTCCAACTTAAGGCGGGCAAGTTCGGTCGCGAGCGCGTGAGGATATCGTCGCCGCAAGTCCTCAAGGTCCGGAGTGCCCAGATCGGATGCCAAGGCCACCACGCGAGCCCAGGTAGCAGGAGCCGCGACATCGAGGCCTGGGGCGAACGCCGGAGGAGGAGCGTACGTATTTCTATCAAACTCCACTACGGCAGCGTTTGCCCTTATTAGGCACTCGTCGAGCCAAGTGGGAATCGAGTCCTCTCCAAGGAAATGAATGGATCCAACCATCATGACGTGTGGAAGCCGATCGCAGGTCCAAAGCATCGGGCGGTTGTCGATAGGCATTTCTGTTAGACCTCCAGAGCCGAGCCCAGTTCGTCATCCTTTGAGTAGACAAGGATGGCTGGGTCCTTGCTGTAGGTGGGCGTTTTCTCCACGGAGGGGCCGCTTAGTAGTGCGCAGTGGTTGGGGAAGTTTGCGCCACTCGCCGAAGGTTGCCAATTGAACCGGTAGGTTGAGCGGGTGCCCTGGACTGCTTGAGAGAAGCTTCGGGAGGAACGAACCACATTCGCTTAGCCGTTTGCTGGACCCTTTACAAGAGTTGCAAGGCCCAACCACCCATCCAGCGCCACTGCCTCGAACTATTATAAGACCATTGTCGATCCAAGCTGCGGGCCAGTGAGGATTCCGCCGTCTGTAACCCCGTGAGGGCCAGCGGCGCCTATAGGATGAGCTCGGGAGGGGGAGAGCCGCATGCCGAACTTTCAAATATCCGTCCTCGTCTTTCTGCAGATCGCCATCATCCTCGGCGCTTGCCGGCTGGTCGGACGGCTCGTGCGGCCGCTGGGCCAGCCGCCGGTGGTGGCGGAGATGATCACCGGCGTGCTG
>Ga0070665_100000133_pt1 | contig 140062 bp, 117 predicted proteins | sample KBSS13metaG_FD_65862 | JGI IMG/M metagenome (GOLD analysis project Ga0070665, IMG submission 65862) | Switchgrass rhizosphere microbial communities from Kellogg Biological Station, Michigan, USA - KBS S1-3 metaG | ecosystem: Host-associated > Plants > Roots > Rhizosphere > Soil ...
TTGTCGGTGTTGAGGACGAGGGCTTGCTCTTTTGTGAGCGCGGTTTCGACGCGATAGGACTCGCTCTTCAGTTCGTCGTAGCGGGTGGCGCAGGCTGCGAGGAGGAGTGGGAGCGCGAGGAAGAGTGTGAGGCGCATGGGCGCAGATTAGCAGAGCAGCAGCGCAAAGGAATGGGTCCGATGGGACTTGTAGGACTCGTGAGAACGCGACCTGATGAAGCGAACGACTAACGCTTGGGCTTTGGTTTGCCTTTGCCGGTGCCTTCGGCGTTCTTGCGCTGTTGCTCCACGAGCTGCTGAATGCGCGAGAAGAAGCCGGGTTTATCGCCTTGCTGCGCCTTGAGCTTGTCGAGGTTGAGCAGATCGTGCTTGGCGATGTGGGCGCGGATGCGCTTGTGTTCGAGGATGCCCAGCGCGCTGTTAGCGACGAAGTAGATGGTGAGACCCGCGGGGGCGTTGTACATCATCACGGGGAACATGATGAGGCTGATCCACTTGATCATGGTCTGCTGGGTCTGCTGCTCGGGAGTGAGCTGCGTGGTGGTGGGGGGTGTGAGGAATTTCTGGTGGAAGTAAAAGACCACGCTCATGATGAGCGGGAGTATGTTGATTGCTGTGACCGGGCCGAGGAGCGTGCTGAGAAGCGGAATGCTGATCCCCGTCTTCGAGAAGACCCAGAAGTTGTCGGGGACGGAGAGATCGGCGAGGAAGGTGGGGTGGCCGAGTTTCTGGAAGACGCCGTAGAAGGCGGGCTGGTGGCGGAGCTGTGCCGCGAAGAAGAGGGTGGCGTAGAGGGCGAGCCAGATTGGTGTCTGGAGGAACATGGGCAGGCAGCCGAGCATGCCGAGCGGGTTGATGCCTTCTTCGCGCCAGAGCTTGGCGGTCTCAGCCTGGAGAACCTTGGGATCGTTGCCGTACTTCTCTTTGAGCTTGGCCTGCTTGGGGCCCATGGCGCCCATCTGCTTGCCGAAGCGCTGCATGCGCACCTGCGACCACTTCGTGACCGGGTGGAGGATCGTGCGGACGACAACGACGAGGAGGATGATGGAGAGGGCCCAGTCGCCGACGATGCTGTGCAGCGTGGTGAGGAGCCAGAGGAGGAAGGAGGTCAGGAAGTTAAACGTGCAGAAGGCGCACGGGCCGGGCATCGAGTAGTAGACGAGGCCGTCGAGGGAAAGGGCTTTGCCGGCGGCGTCGGCGCGGATGTCGCTTCGGATCAGAGCGCCGGCGTAAAGCGAGAGGGAGAGGTCGGCTGGCTGGCCGGGCGCGACGGTGATTTCGGGGCTGGTGAGACGCAGGGCGATGACGTCGTTGGGGTGCCCGTTGAGGAGCGGGCGCTCGAGGACAAGACGATCGACCTGCTGCACGCTCTTGAGCGGTTTTTCGCTGATGAGTTGCGCGCCGACCGCGCCGGGCGTGATCGGGGTGTGGAGGGCAACGCCGAAGTAGCGGTTGGTGAGGCCGATCCACGAGAGCGTGTACTGGCGATCCTTGCTGAGCGCGTTGGGCCACTCGGTGATCGACTCTTCGTAGTGGCCATTTGCGAGTTTGGTGCCAAGGACGGTGGCGTGTTCGATGACATAGTCGCGGCTTTGGACGAAGCTCTGCGTCGGGTCGTATTGAGGAGAGAAGAGATAACCGAAACGGAGCCGGCGTTTTTCGCCGACGTAGGTTGCGGCATCCATTGGAAGGTCAACGGGCCCGATCTGATAGAAGCGGAACGCAATCGGAGCATCGGTCAGGTTTTCGACCTGTTGCGAGAGAACAAGATCGCGGGCGCTCGGCGAAAACGAGAACGTGCGCGTGATGCGGAGAGCGGTTTGGTCGCTCGAGTCGACGACCTCGGCTGTGAATGTGCTCGGGGGCGTGAACTTCCAGAGCGTGCCGGCGGCATCGACGGAGAGATTGATGAACTGATTGCCGATTTGAAGGCCGAGAGCGGCCATCGGGGCGACAACGGTGGAGAGCGGAACGCCGGCGGCGGTTTTGAGAACTTCGCCGTTTGGGCCAAAGACCGGCGTGGTGTATTCGGCCTGCAGATCAACCGGGTTTTTGCGCTCGATTGTTTCGAAGTGATCGGCGGAGCGGAGAGAAGACAGGCCCGCGCCGACTGCGGAGAAGCGAGCGAGGAGATGGGTGCCGTTGAGTTCTGCCGCGGCGACTGAGGTGTCGGTGGGCCAGACGCGGGCGTGGAGCGAAGCGAGATTGAGTTTGCTTGCGGGCGAGGTGAAAGCTGGAGTGGCCGCAGGCGTGACGGCAGTCGGAACTGCGCCGGGGTTCGCGGCCGGGGCGGTGGGCTCTGGCGCGACCGGCGCGGGCGTGTTGGCGAGCACCTGCTGCGGCGGGGGCTGGGTGAGCTGCTGCTGCGTGGACTTCTTGGAGGAGAAGTACATCGCGAAGAAGCCGCCGACGATGAGGAGGAAGGCGCCGACGACCGCGAGGGGTCTGACCAGCTTGTTGGGTTCTTTTGGCATTGGTGGGAAGTGCGCCGGCGGCGTGAGTGCTTAGCGGCCCTCGAAGAGGCGATCGGCCAGCCAGACTGGGAGCTGTGGGACCTGCTTGATTTTGCCGGCGGTGACGCCGATGTCGTACTCAATGCGGACAAACTGGGCGTACTCGGGATAGAGGATCACGTAACAAGCGCGCGGGTCCTGATCGCGCGGCTGGCCCACTGAGCCGACGTTGATGATGGCTTTTTCGCCGGGGCGGAAGTGATAGCGAAGGTCGGGCCCTAATTCGTCGGGCGGGTAGAAGTCGGGCTCGCTCGTGAAGACGCCGGGAACGTGCGTATGGCCGACGATGGCGGTGTTGGTGACGCGATCGAAGATGGCTTCCATCTTGTCGGGCGCGTTGTTGACGTCGTCGGGGAAGATGTATTCGTTGATCGGGCGGCGGGGCGAGCCGTGGACGGCGAGAATGGGGCCGGGCAAGTCCGGAAGCTGCTCGACGATGCGGACGCGGAGACGGCCGAGGAAGTCGTAGCGATCGGCGCGGAGTTTGGCGTCGGTCTCGCGATCGAACTGATCGCGGGTCCAGAAGGCGGCGGACTCGGCGCCGGCGTTGAAGTTGGTTGGCTCGTACAGAACTGCGAAGTCGTGGTTGCCCATGAGCGACCACTTGGCGTGGCGGCGGACGAGATCAACACATTCGAGCGGTTCGGGGCCGTACCCGACGATGTCGCCCAGGCAGATGATCTGATCGATCTTGCGCTTGTTGATGTCTTCGAGAACCCGCTTGAGTGCTTCGGCGTTGCCGTGGATGTCGCTGATAACGGCGGTGGGCACGGTTGGGAAACCCTCGGGGGGTGTTGTGGTGGCTGTCGAGTGGGCTGTCAAAGCGGCAGATTGATCTGCCGGAAAGCTGCGTAGGCGGGCTCGCCCGCTGATGAAGGGGGGCATGCTAGGCGATTTCGACGCGATTCGCTCGCAATCTGGCTTCTAGAGAAGGCTCGACCCATTCTTGCGCTTTGCGGCACCGGGATTGCACCAAGTGAAAGGTCCGGATCGCCGATGCATCCGGAGGAAGTCTGAGCCGGCAGGGCCGGGCGGACGTATTTGATGAGGGGGACGGGGTTTGAGTTCTTGGGTCGGGTGGTAGGGTGGGTTGTTGGACGGAGTAGGATCGGGCGAGAGGTCCCTGTAGATAGGAAAAGCACATGCCCGCGGCAAGCGTCTCATACCAGCGAACACGGGAAATGACGATCGACGAACTCCTTTTGGAGAATCGGATTGTCTTTCTGATCGGCGAGATCAATCACCAGTCGGCGGCGAGGGTGATGATGCAGATGCTCTATCTGGAAAACCAGAAGAGGGGCCAGGAAATCAATTTCTACATCAACTCGCCGGGCGGAGCCGTGGATGACACGCTCGCGCTCTACGACACGATGCGATTCATGAGCAGCCCGGTGAGCACGTACTGCCTCGGCAGGGCGTACTCGGGCGGCGCTGTTCTGCTGACGGCGGGTGAAAAGGGCAAGCGGTTCATTCTGCCCCACGCCAAGGTGATGATCCACCAGCCGTTTGGCGGGGTGACGGGCCAGGCGGAAGACATCCGCATTCAGGCCGAGCAGATCATCAAGATGAAGGCCGAATTGAACAAGATTCTGGCCGACCACACCGGCAAGAGCGTTGAGCAGGTGCGTGCGGACAGCGAACGCGACCGGTATTTCACGGCGGAAGAAGCCGTGGCGTACGGGCTCGTGGATGAAGTGCTGCGGACGCCTCCGAAGGAAGCGAGCACGATCATGGCGGGAGTGCGGTAACGCAAAGGGCCAAATGGCAAAGCGCCAAATGGCAAAGGGCAGAACTCTTCGGTCTGGTGGAGTTTGAAGCGAACGACATCCCGGCAATTTGGCCCTTCGGCACTTTGCCTATTTGGAAATTTCCCATGTCCGGCCACCTTGTTCCCATCGTCATTGAAAAGTCCGCCAAGGGTGAACGCGCGTACGACATCTACTCGCGTCTGCTCAAGGATCGCATCATTTTTCTGGGCGGTCCGGTGGACGACGACATCGCGAACCTGATTGTCGCGCAGATGCTCTTCCTCGCCAACGAGGATCCGAAGCACGACATCCATCTCTATGTGAACAGCCCGGGCGGCAGCGTGAGCGCGGGCCTTGGCATCATCGACACGATGAAGTTCGTGCAGTGCGATGTGAGCACGTACATCATCGGCCAGGCGGCGAGCATGGGCTCGTTGATCGCCACCAGCGGCACGAAGGGCAAGCGGTTCACGCTGACCAACGCCCGCAACCTGATGCACCAGCCGCTGCTCGCGGGCGTGATGGAAGGGCAGGCGACGGACCTCGAGATCGAGGCACGCGAGATGCTCCGCATTCGCGATCGGCTGTATTCCATCTACAGCAACGCGACAGGCAAGTCGACGGATGACATCGCCAAGCACTGCGACCGAAACAAGTGGCTCGATGAAACCGAGATGCTTGAGTATGGGCTGGTGGACAAGGTGCTGACGCGCATGCCGGCGCCGACGGGGCCAAGGCAGCACGACGACGAGTAAGCAACCATTGGTGAAATATGTCTAACCGCCCGGTGATTGCCGGGCGGTTTTCTTTTTGCGTCGCGTCGCGGAAGGCGGTACGATTTTTCGATGCCCCAAATCAATACCTTTCTGACGTTCAACAACCAGGCCGAGGAAGCGGCACGGTTTTACACTTCGATCTTTCCGAATTCGAAGATCACTCGGGTGGCGCGGTATCCGGATCTCGGGCCGGATTCGCCGCTCAAGACCGGGAGCGTGATGACGGTGGAGTTCGTGCTTGATGGACGCGAATTCACGGCGCTGAACGGCGGGCCGAGCTTTACGTTTACGCAGGGTTTTTCTATCTCGGTGCTCTGCGATACGCAGCAGCAGGTGGATGAGTATTGGGACAAGTTTGTGAAGGCAGGTGGCAAGCCGGTGGCGTGCGGGTGGATTACGGATCACTTTGGGGTGTCGTGGCAGATTGATCCCAAGATATTGATTGACATGGTCAGCGGTCCGGATCCGGTGAAGGCCGGTAAGGCGATGCGGGCGATGATGAAGATGGTGAAGATTGACGGCGAAGAGATCAAGCGGGCTGTGGCGAGGTGACGGTTTCGTGGTCGACTTTCCACGGGCGTCTGCGCGTTTATCGAGCCCTGTTCTGCGCGTCGCCCCTGACACGAACTTTCACGGCGGTGTCGGGTACGTGGTTGAGTCCCCAATCACGCATTGCACGCAGCACCGGCAGGAGTGAGCGGCCACGCAACGTCAGGCTGTATTCCGAGCTGCCTACTCGTTGCGGAGATTCGCGTTTAGCAATGAGCCCGCCAGCCTGGAGGCGTTCCAGCCGCGCGGCGAGAATGTTGGTCGCGATGCGCTCGGGTGAACTCGCCAACTCTTGGTAGCGTGATTTGCCGGCGAGCAGATCGCGGACGATGAGAAGAGTCCACTTGTCCCCGATAAGGTCGAGCGTGGCGGCGACGGGGCAAGGTGAACGCGTTGCGTCTGGTTTTCTCGTTGAGGTCATGGCTGTCCCCTCGACGCGCCCGCGAGGATTCTGGTGATCTGGGCTCTGTGGATGGCCATGTGCATGCCCGCCATCGCATGCCACCCCGCGCCGTCCAGTGGTCCGAACCAAGGGTGTGCGTAGCGGACTGGCGTGCAGAGAGTGGAGCAGGAAGCAGTGAACGCAAGAAAGCGATCGCAGGATTCCTCATAGGCACGCTGCACGTCTGGGCCCACGTCGGGTCTCGGCTTGACTGCGGCGGTGCTTGCCTTGTTTTCGGGGACACGCCCATGTGTCAATGCCGCGATCACCTGTGTCATCTGGCTATTCACGATTCGCAGATGATCGAGGGTCATCCACACCGACCAATACCTGCTGCTGTCTTCGAGGCCTCGGAGTCGAGGAATCAGAACTCGCTGATTCAGAGTCCGAGGGTCGACGTCGCGATATTGGCGACCGATCGCGTCGCGCTCGCGTTGGAACTGTGATGTGAATCGTTCACGTGTGCCACGCCAGCGATTGAACGCAAAGATCGCACCTCCAACAAGGCGCTCGATGGCGGGAATTCCTGCTCCCGGCGGTGCAAGGTTTGGGACGGCAGTGGATGTGCTCTCCATCCCCCATGCTAGCCCAAATCACTTGCAAAATGCAAGTGATGGCGTTCGCGTTGTGGATTCTGATTTGGATCGGGCCTCAGTTCGTACCTTGGCAGATCACCAACCTTTTGGCTTGAAGCAGTTTGTGGACCAATTGATTGGGGCGAATTCGAGCGAGCCTCCAGTGTGCCGGGGCCTGGCCTGACGGAGGTGTATCACGCGATTTTCAGTTTGCGGGTCCATTGGCGACTCAACAATCGATTCGTGCAAACGGGAGACACCATCATTGCGTGCGCGACGGCGCCGGGGCTTGGGGTGCGGGCGATCGTCCGGCTGAGCGGCGCGGCGGCGTTTGCAGTGGTTGAGGCGATTTGCGCCGGTGACGCGAATGAAAAGCGTGCACGTGGCGTGCGGGCGGCGCGGTGCAGAGTCGGTGGGCGTTTTGAAATTCCCTGCCTGATCGCGAGCTTTCCCGGGCCTCGAAGTTACACGGGCGAGGATGTTGTCGAGATTGCGGTTGTGGGGAATCCGACGCTGGTCGAGAGGTTGATCGCAAGCGCGATCGGTGCGGCAGGCGGCGTCCGGATGGCCGGGCCCGGCGAATTCACGGCGCGGGCATATTTGAATGAGCGGCTGACACTCGCTCAGGCGGAGGGGATCGCGTCGTTGATTGCGGCGCAGGGCGCGGACGAATTGGTGGAGGCTCGGCGGCTGCTGTCGGGCGAGCGGGGCGACTTGTATCGCGCATTTGCGGATGAGGCGATGACGCTGCTTGCCCTTGTCGAAGCCGGGATTGATTTCACGGACCAGGAAGACGTAGTGGCGATTACCGGAGCCGATTTGCGGCGGCGGGCGATCGGGCTCGCATCGCGGATTGAGGACGTGCTCGGGAGTGTCTCCGGGGCGGAAGCGCGAAGTGATTTGCCGCGGGTTGCGCTCGCGGGGGTTCCGAACGCGGGGAAGAGCACTCTGTTTAATGCGTTGCTTGGCCGGCGGCGAGCGGTGGTTTCGGATGAAGCGGGAACGACGCGCGATGTGCTGGAGGAAACGCTCGATTTGTCACGAGACATTTCGGGTGGCGGCGAAGTCCTCCTGTGTGACACGCCGGGAGTTGACGCCGATTCAAATGATGCGGTTGATGCACAGGCACAGGAGGCGAGCCGCGGATTTGTTGCGGAGGCGGATGTTGTCGTCTGGTGCGATCCGACCGGACGCTTTGAAGGCGGCGAATTGGGTGGGGCGACGCGGGCGAGGTTGATTCGGGTGCGAACAAAGGCGGACTTGCCGCATGGGCGAATGGAGGCGGGCGCGATTGAAGTGTCCGCGCTGGACGGGTTTCATCTGCCGTCGCTTCGGCGGGCGATTGCGGATGCTGCGTGGGGGGGCGGGAGTGGGGGGGTGAAATCAGGAGTATTGCCGCGGCATCGGAGGGCGCTACGGACGGCGGCGATAGAGTTCCGCGGGATTGAAGCGGAATTGCCGGAGAATGGAAGGAATATCGCGGAGCCGGAACTGATCGCGGGGCGGCTACGCGGCGCGCTTGATTGCCTGGGCGAATTGACGGGGCGGATGACGCCGGATGATGTAATCGGACGTGTCTTTGCGACGTTTTGCGTGGGGAAGTGAAGGACGGCGGTTGTTCGTCTTGACAGAAGTTTGTCAATGCCAACCTTTCGGAACTGATCGCCTTCGAGGATCGGGGCCGATACAGTTTGGAGTGACACCGGGGATCGCGTGCGGGCCGGAGGCTCGCGGAGGTCAGTCGATGAGCGATCGGGTTGTAAATCAGAGCACAGAAAGTCAGAATCCATCTGAGCCTGCGGCGGCACCCGTGGAGAGCCAGGGTCGCGTTGCGGTTGCGGAAAAACCAGCGCCGGCGAAGACGCGCGGTCCGGTGGATGCCCTGCCTCAGTTCAAGGTGTTGCTGCACAACGATGCGGTGAACACCGTTGAGCACGTTGTAGATTCGATCATGGAATTGACGCCCTTGGATCACGGCCGAGCGGTCGAGGTGACGCTTGAGGCGAACAACGCGGGCGTCGCGCTCGTGCTGGTGACGCACAAGGAGCGGGCGGAGTTGTACCGCGATCAGTTCCAGTCGAAGAAGCTGACGGTGACCATCGAGTCGGGCGAATAAGTGGTGAATAACTGCTGGATTTGGCACCGATAAGAGGTGCGGGTCCGAAAAGAACCATCACGGAATATGAACCAGCGGCGTGCCACCCGGCACGCCGTTTTCTTTGATTTTGATGCGGGCGGGAACGGCGCACAGCGGTTTGGTCGCGTGATCGTTGCGACGGCGCGCACGTTCGGAGATTTTGCGTACGCGGTGCGGAAACGGGAAGCGGTGTAGTCGATGCTTGAGGACCACCGGCTGCTCTTTGCGGTGGACAACCCAGACACGGCGATGCGCTCGCGGGCGCCGTGTGGGTCCCCGCGTGCGATTTTAAAGTGTCGGGGCGGGGAGGTGCTCATGGTTCTCAGGCTTGGCGATTTACTGGTGCGTCAGGGCGTTCTCACCGAGCAGCAGGTGGAGGACATTTTGACGGAGCAGCGTGCGGTCGGCCGCCCGTTTGGGGAGTTGGCGGAACGCTTGTTTGGAGTCTCGCCTACAGATGTGGAACGGGCGTGGGCGGAGCAGTATTCGCAGATTGCGGGCGAATACAGCCTGCATTCGGCGCGGTTTGAGAGTCACGCGCTCGCGAGCATTACGGCTCGTCAGGCATGGCAATTCCGCGTGCTCCCGGTTCGCTTCAGCGGCGATGAATTGACGGTGTGCACGACCCGCGATCACCTGGCTCGCGCACTGCGATTTGTCGGATGGAAGATGGAGAACCCGTGCCACTTTGTGCTTTCCAGCCCGGAGAATCTGGCCCAGATGCTGATGAAGCATTTCCCGCTGGCGGGCGCGAGCGTGGGGATGGTGCCGGGGAAGACGATCGGGGCGGTGTAGGGGAAATATCGGATAGCGGAAGTGGGATGGCGGATGTGAAACGGCCGTCGAACGAAACCGGCCGTTTTGAGTGGCTTCCCCTCCAATAATCCAACGTGCCCAAGACTGCAGCCAAAAAGCGGAAATCGGACGCTGTCCGATCGGTGTCTCTCGTCAGCCTCGGCTGCCCGAAGAACCTTGTCGATAGCGAAAAGATGCTCGGCATGCTTGCCGAGAGTGGCCTCGCGCCGGTGAGCTACGACCCGACCGATGAGAACTCGGTCTTTCAGGGCGCTGACGCGGTTGTGATCAACACCTGCGGGTTTTTGGAAGCGTCGAAGGATGAATCGCTTCAGGTGATTCAGGAAGCGATTCGCGAGAAGGAAAAAGGGAACATCAAGCGTGTGGTGGTCGCTGGGTGTCTCGTGCAGCGGCATCGCGCGAAGATGCTGGAGTGGGCGCCGGGCATTGATGCGATGGTGGGCGTGTTTGATCGCGACAAGATTGTTGAGGCTGTGGTCGGAACGCAGGCGATCGTGGCTCGCGCCGGTTCGATGAAGGAAGCGTCGGACGGGCCCAAGTACTGGATCGCGGCGAACGCGCTCGCGGCGGCGAAGGCCCGAGACATGAGCGTGACGGGATTGACCGTCAACGGCAAGGACGGCAAGGGGATTGGATACTTTGAAGATGACTCCGCGCGCCTGCGCCTGACGCCCCGGCATTACGCGTATCTGCGCATCAGCGAGGGGTGCAATCAGAACTGTGCGTTCTGCACAATTCCGAGCATCCGCGGCAAGATGCGAAGCAAGCCGCTGGATCGGATCGTCGAAGAAGCACGCGAGCTGATCAATGACGGCGCGTTTGAGCTCTTGCTCATCGGGCAGGACACGACGAGTTACGGCGACGATATCGGGACAGGGCTGAGGCAAATCGCAAATCAGCAAAGCGCCAAATCGCAACTTGGAAAGGCCACTGCCTTCGCGGCGTATGGGGGTTTGCCTGCGCTGCTGCATGCACTTTCCGAAACCATGGATGATGCAAATCATGGCCAGGGCTGGCTGCGGCTGATGTACGCGTATCCGACGAATTTCAGCGATCCGATCATCGAGGCGTTTGCGAGCTTGGCGAGCAAGGGGCGGCTTCTGCCGTACCTCGATATTCCGCTACAGCACGCAAGCGATCGGGTGCTGGAGTTGATGAAGCGAAACGTGACGCGCAAGCAGCAGGGTGATGTGATCCGGAAGCTTCGCGCACAGACGCCGGGCATGTCGGTGCGAACCACGTTCATCAGCGGCTTCCCGGGCGAGACGGAGTCAGATCACCGCCAACTGCTCGAGTTCATCGAGGAAATGGATTTCGAGGCCGTGGGAGTGTTCGAGTACAGCCACGAGGCAGGTACGGTCGCCGGGACGATGGAGGAGGATCGGAAGCTCGCGGTACCTCAGGAAGTGAAAACCAGGCGGCGCAACGAGGTGATGGAGCTCCAGCAGAAGCTGGCGTTCGCCAAGGCGGAGAAAATGGCGAGTCGGTTCGATGAGAAGAACCCGGAGGCGTCGATCCGAAAGGGTGCGACAGTTCTGGATGTTGTGATTGATGCGGGGCTTCGGACCAGCGGCAAGAAAACCAGCGGCGTGGGAGATGGCGGAAGGCTCTATCAGGGCCGGACTCGGTTCCAGGCCCCCCAAATTGATGCCGTCACCTATGTCCAGTCACGTGAAAAGCTGGCTTCGGGCGAGGTGGTGCGGTGCGTGGTGGTGGGGAGCGACGGGTACGACCTCATTGCCAAGCCGGTGGCCGAGATCGAGAAGCGGGTGGGCCTGAAGGTGCTTCGGTAAACGGGCAGCGGTGCGCCTTTCACTGGGCAATTGCAGGAAGAATGGCGGTCAAGTCGATACTCTGGCAATCGAGCCCCGCGCGGCCCGAGGTCGAGCCGCGCCCGGGATTGAATCTTGGGATGGATCCCGCAGTTCATGATCCGAGCCGGCCATGTCATTGCTTTGTGCGCCTTGGCGCTCCTCACCATCGGTGTGGTGATGGTCAATTCGGCCGGGCTGGGCGTGACGGGTGTTGCCGGGCCACTGGCTCCGGCGGGGACCCCGGTTCAAGCGGCACCAATGACGCTGAAGGCGGTGCTTTTCACCAGCGCGACGGCGCACATGTTTGTTGCGATGGTGATGATGGGCTTCATGGCGTTCTTCCCGATCCGCCGGCTGGTGGGTGGCGCAGGATCGCAGTTGTCCGATCAGTACGACATCACGAAGGCGTGGACCGGGCTTGCGGTTGGCGTCTTCCTCTCGCTCGCGGTGCTCGCTCTTGTGTACATGCCGGGTATCGGTCAGGCGAAAAACGGCAGCCATCGGTGGATCAACATCCCGGGACTTGGTGACGGGTTGTCGGCCCAGCCGAGCGAGATCGCGAAGTGGGGGATGTTGCTCCTGATCGCTTGGTATTGCGCGGTGCGCGGGCCTCAAATGAAGAGCTTCTTCAAGGGGCTGGCCCCGGCGCTGGTTGCGATTGGTGCGGTTGCCGGGTTCATCGTCATTGAGGACTTGGGCACCGGCTTGCTGATCACGACGGCTTGCTGCGTCCTGTTGCTGGCGGGAGGAGCGCGGATCTGGCACTTCCTGATGTTCGTGCCGCTGGGGCTGGCGGGCGTCGCGGTTGCCGTCATCAAGAGCCCGTATCGCCTGACTCGAATCACGACGTTCCTTGATCCGTATAAAGACCCTGAGGGCACGGGCTATCACCAGGTGCAGTCGCTGATTGCGATCGCAAATGGACAGGGCGTCGGGCGCGGCCTTGGTTTCGGACTGCAGAGCAAGGGCTATTTGCCGGAGGACCGGACGGACTTCCTGTTTGCGATCATCTGCGAAGAGCTCGGGATTCCGGGGGCTGCGGCAGTGGTATTCCTGTTTGTGCTGCTGATTTGGGCTGGGCTTTCGGTGGTGAAGCACGAGAAGTCGCCGGCACTGAAGCTGTTCGCACTCGGCGCGACGATCACGATTGGCGTGCAGGCGGTCATCAACCTTGCGGTGGTGACTGTCGTTGCTCCGACCAAAGGAATCGCACTGCCTTTGATCAGCGCAGGCGGAACGGGCTGGATTCTGACGGCGATGTCGCTCGGGATTCTTGTTGCAATCGATCGCACCAGCGATGAAGCCGAAGCCTTTGGAAGCAGCGACGTGCCCCTGTTGAAGATGGGCCTGTCAGGGGCGGGCGCGGAGGCCGGATCGGTCGCGGCGTGAACGAGGTTCACCCAACTGAAAAAGGTCTGCGCGTGGTCTTTGCCGGTGGCGGCACGGGAGGGCATCTTTATCCCGCTCTTGCGATCGCGGAGCAACTGACGGAACTCAACGACAACGTTGAATCGGTCTTCTTCTGCTCGACGCGGCCCCTCGATGCTCGCATTCTGACTGAGGAAAACGCGAAGTACGTCGCCATCCCGGCGCATCCGTTTTCGCTGCGGCCGCTCGCTCTCGCCGGGTTTGTGCGAAAGTGGCCGGGCGTTGTGCATCGTTGCCGCCGCCAACTCCGGCATGAGTCTCAGCACGGCAGAACCATCGTGGTGGCGATGGGGGGGTTCGTCAGTGCGCCGGTTGTCGCCGCGGCTCGGAAGGAAGGCATTCCGGTTTTGCTTGTAAACCTCGATGCGACTCCGGGACGTGCGAACAAGTGGGTAGCGAAGCGCAGCGGGCAGGTATTCACGGCAGCGGAGGTGAAGGGGTTCCCTTCGTGGAAGCGGATTCGGCCGATTGTGCGATGGGCGGCGATTGCCGACGGCGACCGGCAGTTTTGCCGGCGCGAGATCGGGCTCGACCCCGACCTCAAGACACTTCTTGTGACCGGAGCGAGTCAGGGCGCTCGCACGATTAATCGGTTGATGATGGCGCTCATCGAGCATCAGCGGAGTGCGTTCGAAGGATGGCAAGTCATCCATCAGTGCGGGCCGGTGGCGACCGCGAAGGACACTCTGGACGAGCGAGGAATCGCCGACGCATACGAAAAGGCCGGAATTCGAGCAATCGTGAAGCCGCTGTTTCGGGAGATGGGCCGGGTTTTCGGTGCGGCTGACGTTGCGATCGGCCGGTGCGGGGCAGGCAGTGTGGGAGATACCTGGGCCAATCGCGTGCCGAGCGTTTTTCTGCCGTACCCGTACCACAAAGACCAGCACCAGCGGCTGAACGCCTTGCCCCTTGAAAAGGCGGGCTGTGCGATCATCGTACAGGATCGGATTGAGGCGGCGGCAAACGAGGCGGATGCAGGTGTGGTGCTGCGTTCACTGATGACCGACGGCGCCCGACGCGACGCCATGCGTGAGAAACTCCGAGAACTCGGCCCCGCGGACGGTGCTGGCGCTGTAGCCCAAGCGATTCTCGCGGGCGTTTGAAGGTGGGGCGGGCAAAGCTCACCGGCGCGGTACACTTGAATAGACCGAGCAACAGGCCGGGTTGCCGCATCCGCGGCAAGGACGCTTTTCGGACGTTGAGTGAATGGAGAGAGACAGCGCATCTCCGGCGTGGAGTGGGACGGTGGCAATCGTTTGCCGCGGCAAGGACGTTGCTCCGCCCATGCTGAAAGACTCGCTCGTTCGTCGCGGGTTTGTCGTGGAAGAAGTCGAGACGACCTATGCCGCGATTGGGCGTGCGGTGCTGACTTCGCGACACGACGCGAAGGGTCGGTCCGTTGTCGTGCTCGTCGAACCGACGAAACTTTCCCGCCCGCACGAGCTTGTGGCCGCACTTTCCACGAGTGCGCCGAACGCGATCTGCTGGCTTTGCCGCAGGGTCGCGACGGGCATGGAGCTGCGGGCGGTTGTCGAATCCGACCTCGCGGCGTGGCAATCGTCCGGAAAAATCGTCGAGACTTCGGCCATAAGTGCCGCTGCTGTCGGGGCTTCTGGGATAACCAAAGCAAGACCCTCGAACGACGGGCCAAACCATGCGTATGAAGAGGGGGCGAAAACGCCTTCCCTGCGGCTTGCCGGCGATTGGCAAGGCAACGCAGCCGAAACGCCGCGGAGCGGCGCGACGGAACTCACTCCTCCGGTTCTGACGGATGAAGAGTTGGCGATGTTGCTCGGAGATGACACCAGCGCGGCGGAGCCCGGCACCTGAGTTTGTTGTTTGGGTTGTTGTGGATTCGTTGACGGGCGTTGTTGAAGGGAAAGCATGTCGTCGCAGGATGGACAAGCAAGGCGCGTGATTCTCGTGGGCCGTACCGGCCTTGATGCGAAGCTGCGCCTCGATCCGGACATGGAATTGCTGCGGGTGCGCAACCCGATGGAAGCGATCGCGGAGCTTGCGGACCCGATTGATGATCAATCTCCCGCTCGCGCGGTGGTGGTGTTTGGCGAAGGATCGACGCCGGGGATTGGCGAACGCGTTGATGAATCGATGAAGGCTGTGATCGAGGGGCTGCGGCTGGTTGATCCGGCGGTGAGCGTGATGGCGATTTCGCCCGCGCCCGATTCGATCGCACAGAGTGTCGATGGGATTCTCGATGCGGGTCGGTCGGCGGAAGAGATCCGCGAGCAGATCAGGACGCCGAAGCAGGCGGCACGCGAGACGATTTCGGATAATGCATCGACATTCAGCGCGCCGCATCAGACTCGCGCCGCGGTCGATTGCACGAGCGATGAGGTTCTTGAGGATCCTGCCCGCGCGCTGGCCGCAGGGCATGATCCGGTCTTGGTTGTGCTCGCGGGAATCGCGAAGCATCTCGGCGTGGAAGCGCTGCGTGTGGAGCGGGGATTGGTTGAGCAAGGAGCGGCGATCGTGTGGGGCGGCGCTGTCGTCGGCACGCTTGTCGCCGATGGCCTTCGTCCTGAGCAGCTCGCGCCGCACACACCAGCTTTGGCCCCTTGGGTTGCGATCCGCGAACAGATGCGTCGGCTGCGTCTTGCGGCATATTCCGATCCGCTGACTGGTGCTTGGAATCGTCGCTATTTCGATCAGTTCCTTTCCGCAGCACTCCAGATCGCGCAGGACAATCGTCATAGCGTGACCGTGCTGGTCTTCGATATCGACGACTTCAAGAACTTCAACGACCGTTTCGGCCATGCGGCGGGCGATGACATCCTCAAGGAAACAGTGCGATTGCTTCGCAGCGTGATTCGCCCGACGGATCGGGTTTGCCGCATTGGTGGCGATGAGTTTGCCGTGATCTTCAACGAGCCCGAAGGGCCGCGCGATCCGGCGAGCCGGCATCCCAAGACGATTTATCAGATCGCCGAGCGCTTCCAGAAACAAGTGCGCGAGGCGACGTTCCCGAAGCTCACGGCGGAAGCTCCGACGACGCTGCGGATCTCCGGCGGGCTTGCGACGTATCCATGGGACGGCTTGACAGCGTGTGATCTTGTTGCGAAGGCCGACGAGCGGGCGATGGAAGGCAAGCGTCAGGGCAAGAACGTGATCATGCTCGGACCGGGCGCGGATTCGGCGGAGTGAGCATCCGCGGCGTTGTCGCTACCGGTGCAGCCCCGGCACAAAGGTCAGCACGATTTCGAGCGCGATGAGCAGGATGATGATCCACTCGAGCACTTCCATGCGCCGATTGGTTTGTTGGTCGCTCAGCTTCTGATAGATGCTTTCGAGGACACCCAGCTTTCGCAGGACTGACCCGTCCCATTCGGGATGGTGGAGGCGATCGGTCAGCCGGTGATAGAAGCGCGCGAGAAAGTGATCGCCGACGAGCTTGATGGCGTTGTTCACGCCCTCGAAGAGGATCGCGGCATCAGCCTGAAGCATCGCGATCCGGCGGAGGCGGCGGGTGGTTGCGCGGCCTCGGGTTGGGCGTGAGAGGATCGGATAGACCTCTTCAAGCGCATCGTCGAGTGCTTCGTCCAAGTGGCGCATTTCGAGAAGTTCGACGTTCGCAAATTCGATCAGATCGAGCAGGTCAGAGGCGTCGGCCCCGATGATGAATGCCGCGGCGAAGTCGAGGATTGCTGCGTCGGATTCGGAATAGCTGATGCGCGAGCTGAGGGCTTCGTCAATTTCCTGGGGAGAGAGTGTCGAGGTATCGCCTCGCAGGATCTGGGCCATCAAAGGGCGGTTGGTTCGGAGCAAGTCTTCAAGATTGTCGGAAGGCTCGCCGAAGCGATCGAACTGGAAGGTAATGTAATCCTCGGCGAGGTCATCGAAGCGGAGTTTCGAAATCGCTGGTTCGAGCGAGGGGAGAATTCCCTTCAGTTGCTCGCGGCTGCGCTTCAGCAATGACTCGTCTTCCGCCAGCGCATTTGCCAAGGCGACCAGATCGCTCAGGCGGCCGGAAATCGGAAAGGTGTAAACAACGCTGACGCCGCCGAAGTCGTACAGGGTTGTTTCGCACCTGGTGGAAAGCTGGAATCCGGCGCGCGCTACCGGCTCGCAGGCTTGTAGAAAGCGAACAGGGGCGGGATCAAAGTTGAAGTAGCGAGGTGCTCGGCGGCGGAGTTGGAGCTGTTCGCGCTGGGGACTGGGGAGCGCATCGCTGCGTGTGAGAATGTCGGCGGCTCGATTCAGGTCAATGGCCAGGCCGACGTCAAAGCAGTACACGACCGAGCACGAGCCTTGAATGATCGGGCCGGTGGACTGATCGACCTTTGTTTGGGTGACGGAAGACATGGATCTTGGTGTTCGGCCGGAGCGGACAGGGTAGCGAATGCGTCGTGAGTGGAAGATCACGATTTGCCGGGCAGGTGAATGTGCGCAAAAAATGAGCCGGTGGCAAGGTCGATTGCGCCGATCAAGAAGGCGCAATCGCGAGGAGCAGGGAGCCATGCGGCTTGATGAGTTAACAGCCCAAGCCAATTTGAAGTTGGGGAGCAGCGGGGCGATCACAATCGCCTCGGGCCTCGCCTCTGTCCGCATTTGCGACGTAACTGAGGACAGCCGCACGGTTTTGCCCGGTTCGCTCTTCGTGGCGCGAGCGGGGGCGAAGGCGGATGGGCGTCAGTTTGTTCGACAGGCCTTAAAGGCTGGTGCTGCCGCGATCCTCTGCTCGAAAGGCACTCCCATCGACCTCGCGTCTGAAGGCGGCTCCAAAGACCGGAGCGCCATCCTTGAGGCCGATGATGTCGAGACGGCTGCTGCATTGCTTGCCGAAGCGTTCTACGGCAACCCCAGTTCCAAGCTCCGCTGCATCGGCGTGACGGGGACCAACGGCAAGACCACGACAACGTGGTTGCTCTGGCGACTGCTGAATGCCGTTGAGTTGCGGACGGGTCTGATCGGCACGGTCGTGATCGACGACGGCAACGAGACGGCGCGAGCGGAAATGACGACGCCTCCGGCGATCGAAATCAGCCGCACCATGAGCGTGATGGTCGAGAACGGCTGCAAGTTCGCCGCGATGGAAGTTTCGAGCCACTCGCTCGCTCAGAAACGTGTGGCGGGGATGAACTTCGAAATTGGCGTCTTCACGAATCTCACGCAGGACCACCTGGACTTCCACAAGACAATGGAGGCGTACGGGAAGACGAAGTCCGACCTCTTCCGGATGCTGCCGCAGAACGGCCTTGCGGTGGTGAATGCGCAGGATGCCGCAGCGGAATCGATGCTGAAAGATTGCCGCGCCCGTTCGCTGCGGTGCGTGGAAGTATCGGCGGATTTGAAAGCCCCCGCGAAAGGCGCTTCGGTTCGAATCATCGAGATGGATCGATCGGGCATGAAGCTCGGGCTGACCGGCCCGTTCGGCGCGATCGACGTCTGGGTGCCGTTGGTCGGTTCATTCAACGCCATGAATGTGCTTGAAGCCGTTGCCTGCGCATTCGAGTGCGGCATGACCGCGCAACAGATCGTTCAAGGCTGTGCAAGGCTCGACGCACCTCCGGGCCGCCTCGAGCGAGTTCCGACGCGGGGCGATGAGCCGCTGATTCTCGTGGACTTTGCTCACACCGAAGATGGCTTGCGGAGCGCGTTGAGCACTGCGAATCGGGTGAAGGGCGATGGGAGATTGATTGCGGTGTTCGGCTGTGGGGGCGATAAGGACCGCACCAAGAGACCCAAGATGGGGCGTGTCGCGACAGAGATCGCCGACTTTGCGATCATCACGAGCGACAACCCGCGAACAGAACGTCCCGGGGACATCATCGACGCGGTGCTCACGGGCGTGGATGAGAGAGATCGAGCGAAAGTCTCGGTGCAGGCCGACCGCAAGCGTGCGATTTTCCACGCGATTTCGTTCGCCCAGGCGCACGACATTATCGTGATAGCCGGCAAAGGGCACGAAACCGAGCAGATTCTTCCCGATGGTCAGGGTGGCACCATCACGCATCACTTCGACGACCGCGAAGTCGCGAAAGAGGCGATCGCGGAACGCCGCGCCGCGGTGCGGGGCACGCGAACAAAGTCTCACAAATCAAAGCCGGAATCGGGAGCGGTGGCTGAATCATGAATTTCTGGGAACTTGAAAACCTTCGTTCCGCCATGACCGGTTCGTGGCTCGTGCGTCCGAGCAAGAGCTCTCCACCCGAAGCGCAGGGAGCATCGATCGATACCCGCTCGCTCAAGCGGGGCAATATCTTCTTCGCGCTCAAGGGCGAGAAGGTGGACGGGCACCGATTTCTTGATGGCGCGGCAACGGCGGGTGCAGCGCTCGCAGTCGTCGAAGACCCGGCCGTCGTTGCGACCGCACCCAGTGGTCTCGCGCTGCTGCAAGTTGAGAACGTCGGTAAGGCCCTGCTCAAGTGTGCCGCGGAATATCGAAAGACCTTGGAAGGCACACGCGTCATCTCGGTCGGCGGCTCGAACGGCAAAACGACGACAACGCGGCTCATCGAGGCGGTCTTGTCCAAGAATTTCCGGGGCGTTTCGTCGCCGAAGAGTTTTAACAACGCCATCGGCGTCCCGCTCACGATTCTGTCGGCCCGTGCGGGCGATCAGTATCTGCTTTGCGAAGTCGGAACGAACGCGACGGGCGAGATCGCCGAACTTGCGAGCGTCGTTTCCCCCGAGATCGCCATTATCACCAGCATCGGGCGCGAGCACCTCGAAGGCCTGAACTCGATCCGGGGCGTGATCGCAGAAGAAGCGAGCATTGCTTCGGAAATCCGGCCCGGTGGCGTTGCAATCATCGCGGCGAATCCGACCGAGCTCACCGACGCGGTCCGGGGCCTGATGATGGGCGGCAAGACCGGAACCATCCTCCGCTTCGGCCCATCCGCCGATGCCGATTTGCGTGTTGAGTCGATCGCCACCGACGAACTTGGGACATCATTCTCGATCAACAAGCGATCCAAATTCCGCATTCCGCTGCTGGGCGCACACAACGCGATGAACGGCGCAGCGGCAGTCGCCGTCGCCCGCCGCTTCGGGCTTGATGATGCTTCGATCCAGGCCGCGCTCGCCGACGCTCCGGCTCCGGAAATGCGGATGCGCCTTGAGATCAAGGGACCGATTGCCCTGCTCAACGACGCGTACAACGCGAATCCGGATTCCATGCTCGCATCGCTGAAGGCGTTCTCTGATCTGGCCCGCCATCGCAATCCCGCCCGGCGCGTTGTGGTCCTGGCTGACATGCTCGAAATGGGCGAAGCCGGGCCCGATGCACATCGCGAGATCGGCGAGGCGGTTGCGGCGGACGAGTCGATCGACTTTGTGGTCCTGGTCGGACCCTTGATGATGTTCGCTGCCGAGCGTCTGCGCAAGAAATGGACCGGAGAGCGTGTGATGAATTTGCCCCAGATGGACGACGAACATGCCCGTCGCATCGCGGCGATGCTTCGGCCCGGAGATTTCGTGCTGTTGAAAGGCTCCCGGGGCATGGGAGTGGAGCGGGTTGCCAAGGCCCTTGACGGGGCAGGGACTGTGGCAAGGTCAAAGCAGGAGTTCGCTGTTTGAAGTCCGAGGCGCAAATTGTGCTGCGGGGGCGGCCATCGGAACGAACAAACGAGACCGGCGCGCGCGATCGCCTTTGGCCGGCGTTTTGACCCTGCATGCTCTACGTTCTGCTCGACTATTCACGGCGTTGGCTCTCTGAGCACGGGCAATGGCTCGGCGAGCGCGGCCTTTACAGCCCGCTAGCCCTGCTGGATCAGATCCAGTTTCGGGCTCTTGCCGCGGCGGTTCTCAGTTTCGCAATCATGATCGTCTTCGGCCGGCGGGTGATTGCCATGCTGGTTCGCATGAAGATCGGCGACGCGGGCCTGAGCGACGCGGAGGCACTGCAGCGACATGCCGCAAGTCGGGCAAATGTCCCCACGATGGGCGGGATACTGATCGCCGGGGCCATGCTCGCGTCGATCCTGCTTTTGGCGGATATCCGTCAGTTCTACGTTCAGGCCGGTCTGCTGGTCTTCGTTGCCTTTGCGATTCTCGGGGGTGTGGACGACTGGCTGAAGCTCACGGCCTCAAGGCGAGGCAGCAAGAGCCGCCAGGGGCTGTACGCGTGGGAGAAGTTGGTCTTTCAGCTTGCGATCTCGGCCCTCGTCGCTTTTTTCCTGTTTCGGCAGGCGGGGGGATCAAAGGACGACCTGCTGCACGTGCTGAATCTGCCGGGGCAGAAAACCTGGGAGAGCCCAGGAACGGTTTCGCCGGCGCTGTTTTATCTCGGCGCGCCGCTCTTTGTGCTCTTTGCGACCCTGATGATCACGGGTCTCAGTAACGCCGTGAACATTTCGGACGGAATGGACGGGCTCGCGGCAGGCACGAGCGGGATTGTCTCGATCGGACTTGTTGTACTCGCGCTTGTTGCGGGGAGTCAGTCTGCATCGCAGTACCTGCTTGTGCCTCACATTCCGGTGGGCGATGAACTCGCGATCTTCGCTGGCGCGATGGCGGGGGCCTGCTTCGGATTCCTCTGGTGGAACTGCTCGCCGGCGAGCGTCTTCATGGGCGATACGGGCGCACTTTCACTGGGCGCGATTGCGGGCTATATCGCCGTCATCACCCGCCAGGAATTCGTGGTTCTCTTCATGTGCGGCGTCTTCCTGATCGAGGCCGGATCGGTCATGCTGCAGGTCGGCTATTTCAAGTGGACCAAGGGCAAACGCATCTTCAAGGTCGCGCCGTATCACCATCACCTGCATTTGTCCGGTTGGACCGAGCAACAGGTCGTCGCGCGATTCTGGATTATCACCGTCCTGCTCGTCGTCCTTGCGATGGCATCGATCAAGGTGCGGTAGCGCTCGGCCTGGCTCTTATTTCTTCGCGGGTTCGGGTTTGCGCATCAGTACCGGCTGCTGCAGAATCACCCGTGCCTGAACGTCGGAATAGGCCTTGCCCTTCACTTCGATCCGAAGAGACTGCGCATCGGTGACGTCCGCGACGATCTCTGCCGCCGGTTTGTCGGCAGTCAAATCCGCCTTCGCGACTTCCTTGAACGTGCCGCTCGGGCCCGCTGCGAGGACCAGCACGGTCGCATTTCCCCATGCCGCGGCATCGGGGGGAAGCGAAGCCGATGTTCCAAACTTCGTACATCCGGCCGGCAATTTCCAGTTCACCTGAGCGGGTCCGGAAATCGTGATCGAAGCAAGGCCAATCGGCGCGGCATCGGCTGCCGACACTTCGGGCGTTGGCGTCCAGCGTCGACCATCGAGACCCGCCGATTTGTCGATCGCGATGGATGCCAGAGGCACGATGGCGCGCGGATCGAACAGGATCGCGTCAATCCCGTCGAGATCGACCACGCCCGTCCCGCTTTCGGATGCGAGTGCCCACTGTGCTGTTGCGGTCGCGCTCGTCGCGGCTTTGCCCGGCGGCGTAGAACTCGCTAATTCCGAAGTTGTTAGCACCGAACCGTCGTTCAAATACACGAGGGGCAGAGCTCCTGGAACCAGCGGGTTCGCAAGCGCGATCCACGCGACTCGTTCAATCGGGAGTGAGGTCTTCTTTCCCTCGACTTCGATCGCCAACTGCTTGCCGATTCCCTCGACAAATCCCTCAACGCGGTCGTTGTTGCCGAGGATCGCTGTGTCTTTCTGCGGCTTGGTCGTGTCGTGTGCGACTTCGGCGAAAAGAACGGAGGACGCCCGCTCCAGCGGCACAGCAAACTGCCCGATCCGCCGGCTTCGCCACGTCACGTTTTCGCCCGGTGCGTCCGAGGTGAGAAGGAACCCAGGGACGACCTGTCCGTCGGTCAGACGCAGAATCCCCGGAATCCCGCCTCCGCCTTCGCCCGCGGCGACCGCAGACGGAAGCGAGACCGAATGGCCCCGAGCCGAAAAGATTGCAAGCACGCGGGCACGTTCAATCGAGCGAGAGCGGCCGGTTGAATCTGTGTACTGAATCGTGCTGGGAGCAAGCCTTTCGAGTTCCGCCGGGATTCGCTGCAGATTGCGATCGAGAATGACCATCCGGACGGGTGCAGTTTCCTGCGCGAAAGCGGTCCCCGCAAGTAGCGCGAGGGAGAGGCCGCCAAACGCCGCGAGATTGTCAGAGCGAGCATTCATTTCTGGAAGATCGGCAGATACCGCTTGGGCATCTGAAGGACAATCAACGCCATTGCCGTTCCGTACACGTCGCCGACGCCCGGATCCTGCCAGAAGCCTTCGGCCTGCTGCGAGCCGAGCAATTCGGTCCGCACACCCGACCACCAAGTGCTCCAGTTCGTGCCCCCCGCGAGATACATCGCTTGTGCGGCGTAGTAATGCCCGTAGAAGTAATGGGGGCTGGAGCGATCGACGCGCCCGGGCATCGCGTTTTCACGCAAGTATTTCAGGCCCTTATCGATCTGGGCGTCTTCGTACACACCCGAGTAATATAAACTCGCGATTCCCGCGGCAGACCTCGGCCATGCGCTCGGTCCGGGCGTCAACTGATATTTGAATCCGCCATCGTCGTTCTGGCAACGCCGGATGTAATCGACTGCGCGATCGATGGTCTGTTTAGGCACATCGAGCCCCGCGTTGCGTGCGGAGCGCAGCGCCATGATCTGGCAGATCGTGACCGAAACGTCTGCGTCGTTGGGAATCGGGTTGTAGCGCCAGCCGCCCTCATCGTTCTGCGTCGTCGCGATCAACCGCACAGCGCGAAGCACTGCGTTGTGCAGTTTCGCAGCCTGCGCCGCGTCTGGCCCGCCTCCTGTCATGCCGTAAACCTCGCAGAGAAAGAGGGTCGCGAAACCGTGCCCGTACATCGGCGCCGCGGCAGTATCGCCCGCGATCAGGCCTGATTCCGTGCAGTTCTCAAGCACGTGCTTCAATGCCCGCTCCACGTTTTCGCCATACGGGCCGCGGCCCGGCAGATTGCCGTCGGCCATGAAGGAGATTGCCGCGAGCGCCGTGATCGCCACCGAGCGACCCCACCGATCGTCGCCGAAACTTCCATCCGGACTCTGCTTGCGTGCGAGCCAAGCAAGGCCTCGTGAAGTTGCGGCATCCAACTGCGGCGTCATTTCACCGTCAGTCGGCGCGTTCTGCGCCGACTTGTGATCACCCACGAACGGCATGTCGAACTTGTCGACGGCTGGGGGAAGAACATCGGGTGCAGCGGGCGCAGGTGGCGGGGGCGTTGTCGATGGACCGGCTGGTGCGGGTTCAGATGCGGGAGCAGGGGCAGGCGAAGGAGCGGGGGTCGGAGTCGGCGCGGGTTCATCCGGTCTCCCCATCACAAGCGGCACACAGCAAAGCGCACCGAATGCGAGTGTGACATGAATTGCCCTGCGATCGATCATTTCTTCTTTTCTTCCGCAAGCCTGCGGTAGTACGACTCGGTCATGTTCTGATACATCGAGCTGAATTTATCCGAAAGGCCCTGCATGAGTGCATCGCGAACGTGCGCAGGCAACTCGCCCCATGAAGCGGGCGGCGCAACTGGCGCGTTTCCAAGGGTTCCGTCTTCGCGAGCCGGCCCTTCGGCGTGATCGTTCGAATCAGACGACTTCGCCTGCTTCGACTGCGCCTGGGATTGCTGGCGCATGTTCTTGTTCTTCTGCGAGTCCTTGTCCTTCTCGTCCTCTTTCTGCGACTTGGACTTGCTCGAGTTTTTCTGCGCCGCCTTAATGAGACGGTCTAGTCGGGTCAGGATGTCTTCCTGAAGTCGCTGCGTCGCGAGCCCGGTGTCGCTTTCTTTCTCGACGCGATCCGCGGTCTCGTTCATGAGTTCGACGGCCTTCGCGAACTCGTCGGCCTGCTCTTTCAGCGAGAGTTGGCGGTCGAGCTCCTTCTTGGACGGGTCGAGGACATCGGGCTTTGCCGCGGGTTGGTCGGGTTTGGTGCCGAGTAGCGAATCGAGGTCGGGAATGTCTGCGGGCTTCGCGGGAGACTTCTCGGCGGATTTATTGTCCGACTTCTCCGGCTTCGCAGGCTCGGTTGCAGGTGTCGGTGGCGCGGAGGACGGAGCTCCAATGCACAGCGCCGCCTGCGTCAGCAAACCGGTGATGACCAAGGCCGCGAGAGGTTTCATTGCCGCCCCTCCCCCGGCTTGAGCGGCTCAATGGGCTTTTCGGGCTTTTCGGCCCCGTCCATCGGCTTCGCTCCGCCCTGTTGCTTCGCCAGTTTCTTGATCAGGTCCTGCCCCTGTTCAGCGAGCTCACGCTGCATGCGTCCGATTTCCGCGACCGAGGCTGCGTCCGCCGCGGCACCGGCTTTTTCTGAGGCTTCCCGCGTCCGTCCTGCGGCATCCTGCTGGAGCGCCCGCAACAACTTCAATTCCGCGATGGGAGGAATGATCGGCTTTGGACCTCCTTGTCCGCCTGCGCCGCCTCCGCCACCGCTTTCTGCATTGCGGAAGTCTTCTTCGTCCTTGCCCTGTGAAAGGGCATCAACAAGGGAACGCAGGAGAGTCGCGCTTGCTGCCTGATCGCCATCCACACCCTTCGAAGCAACGCCGTCCTTCAGGGCCGAGCCTGCACGATTCATCAGCGTATCCAGCCGCTTGTGGCTGAAATTGAAGACCCCCTGCTCGGCAAGTTCCTTGGTCTTGGTCTGCAATTCGGCCATCTTGGCTCGGAGTTCTTCCTGTTTGTCGCCGAGCGAGCGGACTGCCGCGCGATCGCGGCGAGACAGTTCCTTGCCGATGAATCCCGAAGCGTCGGCTCTGATTGCGATCTGCTGCTGGAGTGACTGGTCGTACGCCTTGCGAAGCTCTTCACGCTGCTTTTCTTCTTCGCGTTTTTCCGACTGCTCGCTGAGTTTCTTCGCCAGGTCGCGTGCTTCCGTCAGGTGCGCGAGCGCCGACCGCTCCCATCGATCCGCGGCCGGCGAATCCGCGGGTGAAAGACGCAGGCTCTTCACGGCCGATGCCTGATCATTAGACCCTGCGTCGATCGCATCCGCGACCGCGCCGGTCTCCGGCCCGCCTTTGCGGGCATTGTCAGCCACGGAAATCGTGTCCTGATTCAGCCGGATCTGCCCGCCATCGAGGGTCTCATCCGCAGCAAGCTTCGACGCATCCGCGAGCTTGGTCAATTCCTCTGACTGACGCGCCATCAGATCTTCGATCTGCTCTACAAGTTCTGCGAGCATGCGCCGGAGGGAGTCGTTTTTCTTCTGGCTCCCCTTATCCAGCTCTTCCATCATCTTCTTGAGCGTCTCTTCGGCCTTCTTCTGATAGTCGTTCGCGCTCGCGGTCTGATTCTCTCCCGTGTTTTTTGATGCCTGCTGCATCATCGCTTCGAGCTGATCTCGCGAGGACTGCTCGGCTGCTTTCTCCATCGCTTCCGCTTGCGCCGGGTCGGTGGACTTCGACTTACTCGCCCGATCCTGCAGCGCATCGGTCGCGGCCCGCGCGCGCTGCGAAAGTTCCTGCTGTGCTCGAGCTAATTGCTCCAGTTGCTGTTTCTGGCCGGCTGTCAGGTCCTGCATGCGCTTGCCGCCGGTCTGGCGGGCCATCTCGCGTGTCTGCTCAGAAATCTTCGCCTGATCTTCGAGTAACTTTTCGATTTCGCGCCGGGTCGCCCAGCCGTCCTTTCCCTGGTCGAGCACGGACGAAAGCTTTGCCATCGCATCGCGCACGGCCGACTGGGCCTCGCGTGCCTTCTCGGCATCTTGCGCCTTCGCAGGAGCGTCCGCATCCTTTTCCTGCGCACGATCGAGCGCCTCGGCAGCGTCCTTGGAGCGGTCGGCCGCGTCATCGAGCAGCCGCGACGACTCCTCCAGCATCTGCCGAAGTGTGCGATCCGTCAGCGCATTGCGATCCACCCGATCCGCGAGGCGTTTCACGAGCGCCGCCGGTGGCGACATGCGCTCAGTCAGACCTTGCTGATCTTTCTTCATCCGTGCCGCCCGCTCGCTTCCGCCTTTTTGTGTGAGGTTCGGAATCTCGCGTTGCAACCGCTGCTCGTCCTGATCGATCCGCTGTGCCGCGGACCTGATGGTTCCAAGTTCGGCCAGAATCTGCTCGATCAGCTGCGATTCACCGATGATCCGCAGCTTGCGGGGTGCCGACAAAACCGGATCACGCGATTGACCTTCAAGAGCGAAGTTGTCCTTTGCGACGGCATAAAGGTGAACCTCATCGCCGGGCTTCACCTCGAACGTCTGCAGTTCAATCGTCGCCGAGGCCTTCGCTTCCCGCCGATCGGACGTATTCGCATCCGGCTTCCAGCTCGCGATTTCAAGCGGCTGACCACGAGGTTCCGGAGGCGCGCCCGGCGAATCGGCTCTGGCCGCGAGCACTCTCGCTTCCATCGTCAGCCACGAAAGCGCGACGTCGTCTTTCGCTTCACCAACCACATCAATGACCGCCGATGGCAGAACAGATTCATCCTGCGCCGGTTCGAGAACGCTGACCGCGGGAGCCCGATCCGGGACCACGACGATCGCGACCGCAGCGGGATCCTGGCTCTTGATTCCAAATGAATCTTCCAGCACCGCACCAAACCGAATTGTCTCGAGCGCCGTCCAGTTCAGGCGGAAGCCGTTCTCCACGTGCTCGATCGTCAGATCCGGCGGCACCGTCGCCCCGGCCAGTAGCTTGACCGCGAACGCGCTCACGTCGCTTCCGCTGGTCGTTTGGGGCAGCGGAACTTCCTTGTTCAGCCCAAACTCAACCCCGATCCGAGAACCCACCAAAACCGGCGCGATCGCGGCGGCATCAGGCTTGCCCGCGCCGAGGTCTTTCATGCCGGCAACAAACCCGTTTTCACCCCCGACAGATTCCGCTGCATAACTGGGGGGCATGACCGTTACCCGCAATCGCGTGACCGCCGGCGGCTCGACCAATTGAATCACTGCCGGTTCGGTGCGTGAATCAGTCGTCTCGAACCAGTATTCCAGTTTGCGATCCTGCTTGGCCGCCGTCGCTGCGCTGCCTGAAATGCCTGCCAGCGCCCGCGGATCGAGCAACCGCTCGTAAGCCTCGCCCGGCAACTCGCGATCGTGCTTGACACCTTGAGGCGTCATCAGCGCAGTCTCGGTGTCGCCTGTGCGTTCTCCGTCGATCAGTCGATACTTTAACTGCACGCGTGTCTGACCCGGTGACTTGTTTGTTCGCGTCAACACCGCCCGCATCGGCAGTGCCGCAGTCAACGCGTGAGCACGCTCATCCGTCGCGTCGAGAAGCGCGGTGCGGCTGGGCCACTCGGCGCTCGTCCACGGCATCAGCGTCCGCTGGGCACCGAGTAATGTCAGCAACGGTGCGAGTGACACCACCGAACCGAGTACCGCCACTGAAAGCATCAACAGAGTGAGCCCGCGCCGCGCACCACCCACCGGCCGCAGCACCGAGCCGAATCGAAGGCCGGAAAACATTCCCGACGCCATCATCGCGATCTGTTGGCGGAGCCCCGGAGTCGCCGGCGTACTTGATCCATGAAACTCAAGACCCGCCGCGAGCAGATCGCGCAGGCCCGCGCTCTTTCCCGCCGGTGTCTGTTCGATCCGAAGGGCGAGGTCCGTCAACGAGGGCTTGAACCGGACCGCCGGAACCACATACCGACGGATTGCTCCGAAGATCAGCCCCAGCCCGAACAGCCAGAGCACGACCCGCATCGGTCGAGGCATTCGAATCAGATAATCCAGCAACCCCGCAGCCAAGCACGCTGCGAGCCCCGTTCCCAGCAGCGTGCTCGCGCGATCGACGATCAGCCACAACCGAATCCGCCAGCGCAGCGCCGATAGCGACGGCGCAATCGCCTTCGACGCACCGGAAGTGATCTCGGGAAGGGGCGTGGAAGTGCCGGGTTGGAGTTGAGAGTCGGGGTTCATGGCACATCAAAACCCGGTTCAAAGCCACATCTGAAGCGCGAGGGCCGCCGCCAAAGATCGACCGTCTCCACAGCGAAAATCCCGTGTAACTACTTTCGAGCCGTTGGCCATCAAACTGTACGTTGAATACCGGTATCGGTGCGGGAGAGATTCGGGTTCTCGCAAGGTTTGCGCCCTGTTCGCGATGAGTTCCTGCTTGGCATCGCATTTCGGGAGCCGCACCTTGTCCCCGGCTTTTCACGCCAGCCGAATCAGCCGCCTGCCGATCCACTCCAAACTCAGCAGCAGGATCAGAATCGTCCAAACCAGCGGCTTATCCCAAAGCGGCTCCGCGACCGTCTCGCCCGCCGTCCGCACCTGCCGATTCGGGAGCAATTCTGTCAGCCTCCCGACCTCTTCGATTTTCAGCATCTGGCCGCCCGTGGCGCTCGCCAGGTCCGCGAGGAGTACGTGGTCCGCCGCCGGCTCACGCATCTCGTCGTCGCGTGCCCGCACCTCAACTTTCGCGCTCAATCCGAGTCCGGCCAACGCCGAATCAGTCGGGCGGAGCGTGTAGTCGCCCGCCTCTGCGAATGTCCAACTACCCGTGAACAAGCCGGTCGGAGCCTCGCCAACACCTCGCCCGCTTTCCTGGGGCTTCAGCGTGATCGTCTGTTCGTTCGCGTCCGCGTTGCCATCAACCTTCGCGCGAACCGTCAGCGATTCCGGGCGCGTGCTGAGCAGCGACTGATCCAGCAGCCGCACCGAAATTTGCACCGGCTGATCGACAGTCGCCCGCTCGGGTGTCGCATCGATGATCGCCGCCTGTCCGCTCCGAGAAAGACTCTCTCGCGCCAGCAAGCGAACCAGAGGCAGCCAGAATCGCTCGGGCAGGGTCTCACCCCGGCCGTACCGCCAACGCCAAATCTCATCCGTCGCAACGTAAATTACGCGGCCAGCGCCGTAACGCATCGTGAGAACCAGCGGCCGAGATGCCGCACTGCCCACCGGCCCCGACGCCGGGCTCGCGAGCGCGAGCACCTCAGCAGCGGGCTTGAGCTGTTTGGGGTCGATCAACTGCGCGTATCGAAAAGCTGTCCAGCCCGCGTTCGCGTCACTGAGGATGTCCGGCCAGGTGGCCGAGCCGCCCTCGCCAAGCCGCAGCACGCCGAGCCGCTCCGCTGCCGGGCCCGGCGACACCAGAACGCTCTCGGCAAAGGAACGCGCACCTGACGTGTCATCGTCCATCGTGAACGGCAGCAGATCCGCGAGAGGTGTGCCGCGCCAAGTCTGAGGCGTTGAATTCGGTCCCGCGATCCAGAGCAGCCCGGCGCCCTTGTTTGCGACCAGCTCCTTGATCTGCGCAAGCTGCTCGGCGCTGAAGAGTTCCGAGCGCACATCGCCCATGATGATCACATCAAACGGTTGCCACTCTTCACGCGTCCGCGGGATCGAGGCGAGCGGATCGGTTCCTTCCTGCAAATAGCGACGGTCGGACGACAAGATCAACGCACTCGAACGAATCGACCGTTCGCGCAGCAGTAGATTCTTGAGATACCGGTATTCCCAGCGGGGATAGCCATCGAACAGCGCAACTCGCACCGGCCGATCCACTACCCGCAGCCCGATCGAGTAGTGATCGCTTGCCGACGTCGCGGTGGGTCCGGATCCTTCCGGCAGAACCGGTTTCACGATCCACCGCAGTTCCTGGGCATTTCCGGGTCGAGTCATGAGAGTGACAGACCCCCGCCCGCTGCCGGTTCCATCCTGAGGAATCGGCCGACTATCCAATACCGCCCCAGTTGCTTCATCCACCAGTTCAATCTTCGCCCCGCGCAGCGATTCCGCCGTCCCGACCGCTTCGAGATCGACCGTCACCGGCACAAAGTCGCCAACGAATGCGACTGACGGCGCCGTGACCCGCTTGAGCGCGATCCGTGTCGGTGGCGTGTCGCTGCCGAGCGCGACGCCGAAGATCGGAACCTGCCGTCCTTGCAATTGCCGCACCAGCGCCCGCGACGGCTCATCTGCGCTTCGTCCATCACTCACCAGCACGATGCCGCTCAGGGGTTTCGACGCCACGCGACGGAGCGTTTGCTCCAGTGCCGCGGAAATCAGCGTCCGTGTGCCCGTCGGTTGGCCCAGCGAATTTCCCTCAGAAGGCAGGTCAAACGTCCGCGAGTCAAACCCAAGCCAGAGCACGTTTCGCTGAGGATCGAGTTTTCCGAGTGCCGCACGCGTCTTCTCGATCGCCTGCTTCAACTGCTCATCACGGGATTTGCCGGCGACATCCTTCACGTCCATCGACTGCGACCGATCCGCCAGCACGACGACCCAGTCCTTCTCAACTGTTTCTTCTGTCTTCACAAGCCGGGGGCCGGAGATCATCAGCACAACCAGCACCAGCGCGAGTCCGCGCAGCGTTGCCAGAATCACCCGCCGGCGCAGTGCGCCGTCAAGCTTGTGATAACCCCACCACGAAAGCAGGACAGCGCCGGCGAGCACCAGCGTCCATCCCCACGCGGGAATCGGCCGTGCCCATTCGAGCGCCACGCCCGGATCGCCCGGTCGAAGCGTCTTGAGCGAGAAGAGTTTCACAACCCATTCGTTCACGCCGCCACCTCGCGGCTCTGTTCCAAGGCCGTCGTATTCGGGGTGCCGCTCTCACTCGATGCGTCTTCCGCCCGATCGACCCGCACCGTCGCGTGGCTGAAGATTCTGGAAAACGCCACATCCGCAATGAGCAGGCAAAGCCCTGCGAGCAGCAAGGGCAAGTCAATCGGAGGTGAGTGCCGCGCCGCCCCGAGCACATTGGACGGGCCGCCTTGCGCCGGCGCCGCCGGATCGTTCCAAGTGAAATCGCGGGCACGAACCCAGTTCCGGAGGAACGGTTCAAGCTGCGTCTTCTGTTGTGTCGCGGTGCTCGAGCCGCGCGTGTCGGCATTGACCGCGACTACATCCTTCGTGACACCCCGGGCGTCCACACGCCGCCACAAGCCGGCTCCGCGAGCCACCACACCTGCTGCGCCCGCGTCCTTTGGCTCAACGGTCCGCAGATCATCCGGCGCTTCGAGTGTGACTCCCGCAATCAGCTCCACAGAACCCGAAGCCAGTCCCACACCTTGGCGCACAATTTCCTGAATCAGCGGCACCATCAGCGGCATCGCCGGCAAGTTGGTCCAGCTCAGCTCGGGTGCAACAAAGAACGAGACAATCAGGCCCTTCCCAGTGTTTCCGGCAATGCCGCCCGGACGCGTCGAAGCCAGCATCGGCTGATGCTCATCAAACCGCAGAAGCCACGCACCATCGCTCTTGAGATCGACGCCGAGCAATCGGGTCGCAACCACAGGCTTGATCAACTCCGTCAGATCTGCGCCGAGTGCCGCGATGATCGGCTCATCCACGTTCGCGCCGCGGAGCGATACAGAATGCGGCGCGTCCTTGAACGTCGTGCTCTCCCGCCCGAACACCCATGCGATCCCCGCTGCTTTCACGAAATCGTCCGTCCAGCGCTGCGCGCCTTCCTGTGGCGCTGCGCACACCACCAGCAAGCCGCCCCGCCTCGCGAAGTCGCTCAAGAGCGGCCACGAGGGCGCGTCAATCAAGTCCGGTCGCGTAACGAACGCTGCATCGATGGCCGTTAATTCGGACGCAGACAGCCGTGACGGATCAATCCTGGTGATCCGAATTGGTTCATTTTCACTGTCAAGGTCGACGCCTCGCGACGCCGCCGCGGGTGCGAGCGCCAGCGTCAACCATTCCGCCGCGGAATACCCTGCCGGCCCCGCGTTTGCGTCGGCAGCCTCCAGGGGCGCGAGCACGCCGATCCGCAATTGCTCTCGAACTCTCCACGGCCTGCGGAAGATGTTGTCGCTGGCAATCGCATCGTCATCGATCCGCGCCTCGATCCATGACGCTGTCGGCGCTGCCTCGTCCTTGAACGCGCGCATTTCGACCGGAGCCAACACCGTCACGCCGTCCTCACCCGCCGCGAACCGCACCGCCGTCTTCGCCCATGTCTTTTCATCGTCTCCGTCGCGTCCATCCGTGACCCGCAGCCGCAGTTGCACCGTCGCCGGTTTCTCGACTCCGCTCCCGAAACGCCTCAATGCCACTCTCGCCTGCTGCGTCGATCCATCCTGCCCAGCGCGGATCATCATCGATCGCAGCGGTTCGACTCCGACGATCGCAACATTCTCCGCACTCTCCGCCGTCGGCAGGGTCGCAAGCACAGCCGGCAGATTGTCACCGCTCACCTCAGTCTGCTTCGCGGCGCCTGCTCCAGAAACCTCCCGCGACAGATCAATGCTGCCCGCCCGCAGAGGCGAAAGCAGTGCGATCATCGATTCCCGTGCGGCATCGGTCGCTGCGCCGGGCGACGTATCGCGCGTCAGAGCCGCGGCACCCGCAAAGTCCGCTCCGGAATCCGCCGGTTCAACCTGATCCAGCACGCGTCGTACGCCCGCAAGATCGCCCGAAGGTGCCGCGAGCAATCGCTCCGCCGGCGACGCAAGCGTGACGATCGTCGCGCGATCACCCCGCCCCGCATCCAATTCATCCAGCAACTTAGCGGCACGCTGCTTCGCCGTTTCGAGTTCGCTCTGCGATCCCGTCCCGCCGATCCGTGTTTGCGAAGCCAGACTGTTGTCAATCACGATGGTCAGGTCGCGTGCCCGCCGACTGTCCGCCGGCCTCGAGCCCGCCAGCATCGGCCGGCCAACCGCGAGCGCCAGGCAAAGCACCGCAAGCGTTCGTGCCAGAAGCAGCAGAATCTGTTCGAGTCGCAGCCGCTTCTTGTGCCGCTTGAACGCTTCGAGCACGAATTTCATCGCGCCCCATTCCATCGGCTTGCGCTTTCGGCGGAAGAGCAGATGGATGATGATCGGTGCCGCGATGCACGCGAGAGCTGCGAGGGCGAGAGTTGGATTCAGAAATGCCATTGGTCGCGATTCAGTTCGTCAGGCAAGATGCTTCTTGATCTGTGCGTTGCGCCTCGAAACAAACTGTGCGAGCGCCGGTCCGAGGAAGTCGTGCGTGTTCACCAGCGTGTAGTCGTATCCCATCCCCCGCAAAAGAGCCCGCAGCTTCGAGTTGTGTTCTTCGAGAGCTTCCATATATCCCTTGCGAATCGCGCGCGGGTCGATTCGAAGCCCCGGCTCTCCTTCCAACCCCTCCAGCAGCACGCCGCCTGAGTTCTCGCGCAGATCAAACTCCAGTTCCGCCCGGTCCATGATCTGAAACGCCATCACATCCGCCTGCGCGTGCCTCGTTCGGGCCAGCGCCTCTTTGATCATCTCGAGGTCCATGAAGAAATCGCTCACGATCGCGAGGATGCACCGGTTCGTGATCTGCGCAAAGGTCTCGTCGATCGCTCGCCTCAAATCACTCGACCGATTCGCCGATCCTTCTCCCGGAGCGGGCGTTCTTCGCGCCGGATGCGACGAAAGCGCACCGACAATCTGCCTCCACGTCCCCTGACTGCTCGACCGCTTCAGAACCAGCCTCACCCGCTCATCAAACATCTCGAGCCCAACGCGATCACCCTGCCTCAGCGTGATGTACGACAACGCCGCTGCCAGCGCCGTCGCATGGTCAAACTTGCTCCAGTGCGACCGCCCGTCCGGGCTTTTGTCGCGTCCTGCGCCCGAAGCATCCGCAAACGACCGGCTGCCGTACGACATCGACCCCGAGCAATCCACCATCACAATCAAGTCGAAATTCGTTTCCTGCTGATATTGCTTCAGGTGCAACTTGTCCGAGCGCGCAAAGACCTTCCAGTCCAAGTGACGCAGATCATCACCCGGCGAATAAGGTCGATGCTGCGCGAACTCGACTGAGAAACCCTGGTAAGGCGACCGATGCTGCCCGCTCGACAGCCCCTCGACGATCATCTTGGCACGCAACTCAAAGCTCGACAGCCGGGCCAATGTCTGCGGATGGAGATAGAGCGAAGCCTCGGTCGCCGCGGCAGCCATCGACGACGCTTCAGATTTGCCTGCCGGGTCAAGAGCAGTTGCCGGGCGTGGGGCTGTGGTCCGAGTGGGGGTGGGGGTGGGGGTGGGATCCAAGAGCCTTTGCGCCTCCGTGCGTCTTCATCCTATCGGTTCGCCCGCGTGGCCTGTCATTGCCCGCTAATCGCTTCCTGCCCATCTTCTTGGCCCGATCCTCTTATCCGGTCGGGCCTGCCGAGGCTGCGGCATTCCCGGTACGATGGTCGAACTCGGAGCGATCATGAAAACGAACGAGCGACTTGTGATTCTGCTGACTTTGCTGCTTGGGCTCCTTTCGCTGCCTCTTGGCGGCTGCGAAAACAAGCTGACCAGGCAAAACTACGACAAGGTCCAGGTCGGGATGAGCGTGGATCAGGTCACGGCGATCCTGGGACCGGGTGAAAAACTGGTCGAAGGTGCCGGTTCAAAGCTCGCGAAAGGCATGATCGGCGACATCACTATGGCGCAACAACGCCAGAATCAGAGCCAGATCAAGCAAGGTCTGGGAGACCTCGTCAAGAACCGCGACGAACAGACCCAACGCGAAGCGGAAGGCGGCAATCCGCAGATTCATCCCGCAAGTAGCGATCCCGCCGCGAAACCCCCGTCGGCGACCGGTCCGACAGCTCGTGTTCCTGCGGCCGCCGCGCCCCCTCCCAGCCGCCCACCCGTCCGCGATCGCTGGATCTGGAAAGCCGACGGAATCGAAATCACCGTCGATTTCTCTGACGATCGAGTGACGACCAAAAATCAGGCCGGGCTTTAGCAACGCCCGCGCCGACGCCTTGGCAAGAACAGCAGAAGCGCGAGGTTCACCGACATCGGCGCCGGAACCATGAACACCATATTGGTGGGGTTCGCCAGTCCGCCTTCTCCCGAAAGAACAAACAGCCCCTCTCCGGAAGTGCCGAACCGCTTGACGGTGCCCTCACCGTAGTTGCTCGAATAGAACCGGCCATCCGGTCCAAGAGTGAGGCCCGGCGAGCCCGCGCCCGACCGCCATTGATCCACAAACTGGCCGGTGCCGTTGTAACGGTTGATCGCGCCTGAGTTATCGAGCACGTACGCGAGGTTGTCGCTTCCGAACACGATGTCGTTGGGCCGCGACAAATTCGTGCTCGCGTAGATGCCAAGAAATGCGCCGCTTGCCGGGTTGTATTTGAGCACTCGCGCGTTGTTGGTGCTGCACACGTACAGCATCCCGTCTGGTCCGAGTGTGAGCCCGTCGGGGCGGCTCATCGATCCGGTCGCGCCGATGACTCTGGCGACAGCACCTGTCAGCGGGTTGAACGCGACGACACGATTCGTCGCGCTGCTCGAGACGTACATCACACCGTCCGAACCGAAATGGAGATCCCACGGCGTCGTGATGCTGGTTTGCAGCGCGACGCCCAGAAAAGCGCCTGTCTGGCCGTTGTACCTCAGCACCTTGTTGCTGCCGCTGCTGGAAACATAGAGATTTCCGTCCGGGCCAAAGGCAAGGCCCTCGGGCTTTAAGAGCCCGCCCGATCCGGCGGCAACGAAGTCCCCCTTATATACCCCGCTCACTCCATCAAATCGTTTGATCGAATGCGTCGCTTCACTGCTGACCAGGAGATCGCTGGCACGGAGCGCCGTTGGCGCAATCCCGACCAGCGCGAGCGTGCCAGAAACGAATCGGATCAGCACAATCAGGGCGGCAGCGGGAAAATGGCGCATCCGATGGATTCTGCCGCGGACAATTCGCCCACGCCATGATTCCGGCCGGTTCGGCGGAAAGTCGGCAAGAAAGTGCACGCGTTCATGCGTTCCTCGAGAATCACGGCGGCGCCACGAAGGTTTGCACGTACGACTGAAAATCATCGTGCAGGATCTTCATCGATGGGTTCCGCATCATCTTCCGAAAGCTCTCTTCGCCGGCGATGATCCGAAAACGCTTCACCCAAGAATCGAAATACTCATCCGAAAGTTGCCCGTGCTCGTGGCTGTACCACGCGATTTCGAAGAGCGAAAGCTGCATCAGGTTAAAGAAGTAGTAGCGGATCTCGTCATCGCTGCTCAGGTTCCGCACGTCGTCGGTGTAAACATTTGCGAGCTTCGGGTTTTCGACGCGCATCCTCCGAAGCGACATCTGCAACTCGACCAGCTTGGTGAAATTTGCGACGTGCGTGGCCTTCCGCGCGTAGTAAAACTGATACGCGGCGAAGATCAGGCCGCCGCCGATCGACAGCGACGAGATTGTCTGAAGGATGATCGCCGCAAGCTGAAAATTCGGATTCATGAGGAGCGATTCTTGGCTGCGCGTGCGCCTCGTCCGCAGAAGTGCTGGCTTTGTCCATCGGGGGTTATCAACGCGCGGATTCGGGTGGCTTTCCCGTTGGAATTGTGTCAGAATGCCCGGGACGATCGACTCCGATTTGTCGCAAGTCCGGGAATAGTAACGATTTGGATCACTCACCCGCGGACATCCCGCATGCGTCGCAGACCCGGGTCCGGGAAATCGCCCGGAAAGTTGTCGCTGCGCCTTCGGACCGTCGGCGCGAGATTCTCGAAAGCGAGTGCGATGGCGATCGCGTGCTCCGTTCTCGCGTCGAACTGATGCTTCTGCGTCAGGATCAGATCCAGACGATGGCGGAGCAACCGAAGGAAGAGATCCCGCTTTCAAGTGCCGCAGATTTTTCCGGTTCGCCTCGAATCGGTCGCTACCTGATCTCGCGCATCCTCGGCGAAGGCGGCATGGGCGTGGTCTATCTCGCCGAGCAGGATCGTCCCAAGCGCACGGTCGCGCTCAAGGTCATCCGTCCGGGATTGCTCACGCCCCGCCTGCTCCGCCGCTTTGAGCACGAATCCGAAACGCTCGCCAAGCTCCAGCATCCCGGAATCGCCCAAATCTTCGAGGCCGCAACGCACGACCTGCCCTCCGGCCCGCAGCCTTACTTCGCAATGGAACTGGTCGAAGGGCAGCCGCTCACCCTCTACGCGTTTGAGAATCATCTCTCGCTCAAAGAAAAACTCGAGCTCTTCCGCAAAGTCTGCGACGCCGTGCAGCACGCCCATCAGAAGGGCATCATCCACCGCGATCTCAAGCCCAGCAACATTCTCGTGACCGCCTCGGGCCAGCCCAAGATTCTCGATTTCGGGATCGCCCGCGCGACCGACGACTCGGCGCGCTCGCCCGCCGCGACGATGCAGACCGAGGCCGGCACGCTCGTCGGGACACTCCCCTACATGAGCCCCGAGCAGGTGAACGACCCGTCCGGCGTCGATGTGCGTTCCGATGTGTACACCCTGGGGGTGATCCTCTTTGAATTGCTCGCGGGCAAGCTTCCGCACGCGCTCGATACCCACACGCTTCCCGAAGCCGTTCGCATCATCGCCGAGACCGAAGCGCCCTCGCTCAAGGCCATCGATCGCACGGTTCCCTCCGATGTCGCGACCATCACCGCGAAAGCAATGGAGAAGGATCGCACTCGCCGCTACCAGAGTGCATCCGATTTCTCCGCCGACATCGGCCGCTATCTGAGCAACGAACCGATCCTCGCGCGCCCGCCCAGTCGCAGGTACCGAATCCGCAAGTTCGTCCGCCGCAACCGGGCCCTCGTGCTCGGGATGACGCTCACCATTCTCGCGCTTTGTGGTGGCGTGATCGGCACCGCTTGGCAGGCCGCCGCCGCGACGCGAGGACGAAATCTCGCCGAACAAAGAGGTGTTGAGCTCGAAGCCCAGAAGAAGATTGCCGAACAGGAAGCAGCCACCGCCAAGGCCACCAACGAATTTCTCACCGGCATGCTCGCTTCCGCCAGCCCCGAAAGCGAAGACAGCGGCAAGTTGACCGTCGCCGAAATGATCGATCTTGCCGCGAACCGGCTTACGGACGGAAAGACATCTCCTCGCGTTGAGATTCCCGTTCGGACGACGCTCTCTACCACGTACCGCGCTCTGGGCCGGACTCAGGAAGGGTTGAAGCAGGCCGAGCTCTCGCATGCACTCGCTCTGAAGGAATTTGGAGCAGACTCAGTTGTCGAACTCGAGGCGCGTCGTGTCCTCGCCGTCGCCCTGGGCGAATCGGGCCGCGTGGAAGAATCCGAAAAACTTTGCCGCGAGGCGATCGCAATCTATGAGAAAGACCCTGCGAAATACGAGCTCGAACTCGCACATGCGCAGTCCGAACTCGGCAAGTACCTGAACGAGCGAGGAATGCTGCAGGATTCGGTCGATATGTTCCGCCTCGGTATTCCCGTGCTGAAGAAGCGCCTGAACGATAACGATCGCAACCTGCAGTCGGCCGTACACAATTACGGGTACGCCCTCGTCGCGATCGGAAACTTTGACGAAGGTGAAAAGGCCATCCGCGAAGCGCTCGCGATGTGCGAAAAGCAGTACGGTCCCGATCATGTCGCGGTCGCGTACGAACTCAATACGCTTGCGAACACGCTGCAGCGCATGGGCCGCACCGAAGAGTCGCTGGCTTTGCACGAACGAACACTGGCCATTCGGCGCCAGCGGCTGCCGGAAAACCACCCCAGCGTTCTGACTTCGATGGCGAACGTGGCGTCGACTTATGTCGCCTTGGGTCGCCAGAAGGAAGCCATCCCGCTACTCCGCGAAGCGGTCGATCGACAAAAAGCCGTTCAGGGAGAAGCCAACTCCAAGACATTGACCGCCATGGGAAACCTGGCTTTCGCGCTCGAAGACCTCAAACAGTTTGATGAGTCCGAAGCGATCATGCGCCGCGTCGTCGAGGTCCGGCGGCGAGCCGGCTTCGAAGATCCCGAATCGTGGAGCCAGATCAACAACCTCGCCGCGATGCTCGTCAATCGGGGCAAGGCCGCCGAGGCCAAACGCCTCTACGCAGAGCTCTTCGCCGCGGCAGACGGCAAACTCCCGCCCGAGCATTACGCCCGCGCGATCTTCCGCAATAACTACGGCGAGTGCCTGGTCGTTTTAGGCGAATACGACCTTGCCCAGAAGGAACTGACCGAGAGCCACCAGATCATCGAGGCTTTTTTCAAACCAGGGCACCCCAGAGTGAAAAAATCGCTGGATCGCATTGCCGAATTGCAACGCCGTTCGGGTAAACCCCAAACAACTGAAGTTGCCTCGGAAAAGAAGTAAACTTTTCGGGCACTCAGTCGTCTAACGTGGCACACCATGCTCCGCCTTCAACCCGGACAATATTTCGGCAAGTCCACCAGCACGCGAACCTTCGGCGAGTTCCGAATCGTCGCAACTCGCTACGAACCCAACACCTCGCTGCCCACGCATTGCCACGAACAGGCGTATCTCCTCGTGTCGCTCCGCGGCACAACCGTCGAGAGTGCGCTCCACGAAGATCATGTCTGCAGCCGGGGCTGCGTTGTCTTCAACCAGGCCGGCGAATCGCACCGCGATCAGGTATCAAACTCCGGCGCCGAAGCGCTGAACATCGAGTTGCCCCTGCCGTGGCTCGATCGTGTTGCCTCACGGATGCGGTCCAATCCTGTGCTCTATCGGCATGCAGGTGGCGCGCTCCACGCGGTCGGCGCACTTCAACTCGCAATGCTCTCTCCCGATGCGCTCGCCCCGTTCGCAGTCGAAGAGGCGGTCACCACGATCATCGACTCGCTCGGTTCGACCGAAGAGCCGTCATCGCACCGCGGCCGCTGGCTCAATCGTGTCGAGCAGATCATCCGCGATCGGCAGGGCCTGCCTCCGAGCCTGGAATTGCTCGCCGACGAAGCCGGCGTTCACCCCGCGCACCTCTGCCGCCAGTTCCGGCGCACCCGGGGCCGCACGATCAGTGAATTCGCGGCCTGCGTTCGCGCCGATCGCGCACTCGATCAGGTCCTGAACACCTCTTCTTCGCTTGCCGAAATCAGCTCCGAGTGCGGTTTCTCCGATCAGGCGCACATGACCCGCATGTTCCGGCGCTTCTACAACACGACCCCCGGCCGTGCCCGCCGCGTTGCGCGTTGAATGCTCGCGGTACCACTTCGCGCGCAAACTGCCTTCAAGACGGGTTCTATGGCGGACCGCATCATCACGGGGGTGGGAACGTGTCTGCGCGCTCCGCGCGCTGCCGGCTCCCTTCGGAGGACGCTCATGAACAGTTTAAAACTCGCTCTTGCTTCTTGTGCCACGCTCCTGGTGAGCGTCGCATTGGCTTTTCCGCCCCCAACCGCACCGCGCGCCGGTGAGCTTCTTCGCGAGAAGAAATTCGCAGAATCGATCGCGGAATACGAGTCCTACCTCAAGACCAACCGCTTCGACGCCTCCGCCTGGTCCAACTACGCCTACGCCCAGCACATGGGCGGCGATCTCGAAGGTTCGATCAAGTCCGGCAAGCGGGCACTCGAACTCGGTTTCCGCCCCGAGACCGAGTCGTACAACATCGCCTGCGCTTATGCCCTCCTCGGGAAGACCGACGAAGCCATCCAGTGGCTGACAAAGGCCTTTGAATACCGGTACGCCGATCAGGAGACGCTCGAAAGCGACGATGATCTCAACTCGCTCCGGAGCGACCCGCGCTTCATCGCCCTCACCGGCCTCAAACCGCCCGAAGAAACCAACGCCGCGAAACGCTGGGCGTGGGATTTCGATTTCCTCGCCCGCCGCATGAAGCAGATGCATTGGGACCTCTACGCCAAGATCCCCAAGGACAAGTTTCTTGGCGAGATCGACGCGCTCAAAACCGCCGCTGCGAGCGGTCTGAGCGAAGATCGCCTCCGCGCCCGCCTCTCGCGCTTGCTCGCGTCAGTGGGGGATGGCCACACAACGCTCGCCGCCTATGCGGATGGCGAAAAGTCTCTCAACCGAATCCCGCTCCACCTCTGGTCCTTTCCTGACGGCGTCTATGTCATCGGTGCACCCGAAGCTCAAAAGGAACTCGTCGGTGCCAAACTTGCCAAAGTCGGCACAATGAAAGCCGACGATGCCGCGCTCGCGCTCCGCCAGTTCTGCTCGGTCGACAACGACATGGGCTACCTCTATTCCGTTCCCGCTCGCATGGTCCAGCCCGCGGCACTCCAGGAAATCGGCGCGACAGCCGACGGCGACATCGAATACACCTTCCGCTTCGCCGACGGCACCGAAAAGCCCGTCAAACTCGCTCCGGTCGCCATGCCCCGCGACGGCTTCGGCAAATCACGCCTCTTCCGCAAGGGTTATATCTACGCCAACGCCGACGCAAAGGCCGCGGCCCCGCTCTATCAGCAGGATCTCGAGAAGCCGCTCACACTGAAATATCTCGACGACCAGCGCGCCGTCTACTTCGGTTTCCAGGCCGTTTCCGGCAATGAAGGCGAGCCCTTCAAGCACGTCATCGAGTCGATGAACAGCCTCATCGAGGAGAAATCACCCGAGTATCTCATCATCGACATGCGCCTCAACGGTGGCGGCAACACCGGCTTGGTCGCTCCGTTCATCGAGTCGATCATGCGGAGCAATCTGAACAAGCCCGGCAAGCTCTTCGTCATCATCGGGCGCAACACGTTCTCTGCCGCGCAGAACACCGTGAACATGCTCGAGAAATTTACGAACGCAACGTTTGTCGGCGAACCGACCGGCTCACGCCCGGCATTCGTTGGCGAGAGCACGTACGTCCTGCTCCCCTACAGCAAACTCCGGATTCACTGCTCGTCACGCTATTGGCAGATCCTCGATTCGATGGATCACCGCACCTGGGTCCAGCCCCAGATCGCCGCGGAATTGACATTTAAGGATTTCGCCGAGAATCGCGATCCGAGCATGGAGGCGATAAAGCAGCAGATTGCCAACACCGCGAACGCGCAGGCTTCGAAGTAACTGGCAAGCGCGAGACTGCTTCCGCCTCACCCCGCCCGCTTTTCGATTGCAATGATCGCATCGCGAATTGCGCCGGGGATCGCTACCTTCGCGCCCTTGGCGTAGTCGAACGTGACAATCGTCCCTCGCCCTATCGCCGCGACATCGTTCGTCTTCCTGCTAACCACTGCGTGCGCGAGCGTGAACCTGTCTTCATCGATCGAGACCAACTTCGTGTCCACACGCACCGTATCCGGAAACACCAGCGGCTGGCGAAACCGCATCTCCACAAACTGCAGGATGAACCCGATCCCCGTCTCATCCCGCAGCGCGTGGCTCCCCGACTTCCGCAGAAAATCGACCCGAGCACTCTCGATGTAACGAAAGAAAACCACGTTGTTCACGTGGCCCAGCGCATCCATCTCGCCCCACGCGATCGGAATCTCGATCGAAGTAGTGGCGGGATGAGCGAGCTTGACGTGCAGTTCGTTCGCGTCCATGTCTGAACCGCTCACACCATCGCCGGCTTCTTCGTCTTGCTCTCATTGAGCAACCGCCTCAGCACCGTGTGTAACACGCCCCCGTTGCGGAAATACTCCGCCTCCACCGGCGTATCAATGCGGCAGCGCGTCACAAACTCCAGCACCTTCCCGTCCGCCCGCGTCGCCGTCACCTTCACATCACACCGCGGCTCAACCAATCCTTCCGAGTTCACCGGCAGGTTGATATCAAACGTCTCATCGCCCATCAGCCCGAGCGTCGAGGCCGTCTGCCCTTCCATGAAGTTCAGAGGCAGGACACCCATGCCGACAAGGTTGCTCCGGTGGATGCGCTCGAAGCTCTCGCTGATCACGGCTTTCACGCCGAGCTGCAGCGTTCCCTTCGCTGCCCAGTCGCGGCTCGAACCCATGCCGTAGTCCTTACCGGCCAGCACCACCAGGGGCGTGCCGTCCTTCTTGTAATTCATCGCGGCGTCATAAATGAACGCGATCTTGCCCGCGCCGGCCTTCGACATGTCGCGGGTCCATCCACCTTCACGAATTTTGCCCGTCGCCGCATCCACTGCCAGCTTGTTCTTGATACGCACGTTCGCATACGTGCCTCGCGTCATGATGATGTCATTACCGCGCCGCGTGCCGTACGTGTTGAAGTCCGCCTTCTTGATTCCAAGGCTCTTCAAATACTCACCCGCCGGCGAATTCTCCGCGATATCGCCCGCCGGACTGATGTGATCCGTCGTGATCGAATCGCCCACATACGCCAGCACCTTCGCGCCGCGAATCGGCTTGGGAGCAGTGGGGGTCGCCGACATCCCATCAAAGAACGGTGGTTTGTGGATGTACGACGACTTGTCGTTCCACGCGTACGAATCGCTCTTCGAAACCGGCACTTTGTTCCACTGCTCGTTGCCGGTGAACACGTTCGCATACTGCGAGCGGAACTGTTCCGGGCTCAGACATTGCGCCTTGGTCTCCTGCACTTCGCGGAGTGTCGGCCAGATGTCCTTCAAATAGACCGGCTTGCCGTCCTTGCTCTTGCCCAGTGGCTCGGTCGCAAGATCGATCGCGACACTGCCCGCGATCGCGTACGCGACGCACAGCGGCGGGCTGGCGAGGTAGTTCGCCTTGACGTTCGGATGCACGCGGCCTTCGAAGTTGCGGTTGCCGCTCAGCACGCTCGCGACGATCAGATCGCCGTTCTTGATCGCGCTCTCCACCGCCTCCGGCAGCGGCCCGGAGTTTCCGATGCACGTCGTACAGCCATATCCGACGGTGTAGAAGCCGATCGCTTCCAGATCTTCCGACAGCTTTGCCTTGTTCAAATACTCGGTCACGACCTTTGAGCCCGGCGCCAGCGAAGTCTTCACCCACGGCTTGCGCGTCAGCCCAAGCGCCCGTGCCTTCCGCGCCACCAATCCCGCGGCAATCAGCACATCCGGGTTGCTCGTGTTCGTGCAGCTCGTAATCGCCGCGATCACCACGTCGCCGTGATGCATGTTGAACGACTTCGTGCCGAGCGTGACAGGCACGCCGATTTCACCCGAATCGCTCGGGGCGCCGTCGCTCGGAACCTGCGGCTTCTCCGGGCTGCCACCTTCGCCAATCCAGCGCGCGACATTCACCGCATCCGCCGGCGGCTTCTTGCCGAAGCTGTCGGTCAATTCCTTGTTCCATGCTGCCTTCACATCCTTCACCAGCACACGATCCTGTGGGCGCTTCGGTCCCGCCATCGAGGGCTGCACCGTCGAGAGATCCAGTTCCGCAATATCCGTGAACTCCGGCTCCGCACTTCCGGGCGTCCAGAACATCCCGTTCGCCTTGCAATATGCCTCGGTGAGCGCAACGGTCGCTTCTTCGCGCCCGGTGAAGCGCAGGTAGTCGAGCGTCGCCTGATCAACCGGGAAGAAGCCCATCGTCGCACCGTACTCGGGAGCCATGTTCGCGATCGTCGCGCGATCCGGCACGCTCAGCGCCGCAAGGCCATCGCCGAAGAACTCAACGAACTTATCGACGACCCCCTTCTTGCGGAGGATCTGAGTGACTGTGAGCACCAAGTCGGTCGCCGTCGTGCCTTCGGGCAACTTGCCCTTGAGGCGGAAGCCGATCACTTCCGGCGTGAGCATGTAGATGGGCTGACCCAGCATCACCGCCTCGGCCTCGATGCCGCCGACGCCCCAGCCGACAACGCCCAGCCCGTTTTCCATCGTCGTGTGGCTGTCGGTACCGACGCACGAATCCGGATACACAACAGTCTCGGCGCCCTTGTCGCCCTGCTGCATCTTCGTCAGCACGCAAGTCGCCAGATACTCAAGATTCACCTGGTGCACAATCCCCGTCGCCGGCGGCACACAAGTAAAATTGTTGAGCGACTGCTGTCCCCACTTGAGGAACTCGTACCGCTCGCCGTTGCGCTCAAATTCCTTGTTGGCGTTGATGGTGAGCGCGGTGCCAAGCGAAGTCGCCGGCCCGAACGCATCCACCTGCACGCTGTGATCGATGACAAGGTCGCACTTCACCAGCGGGTTGATCAGCTTCGGCTCGCCCCCGAGCGCCTTCATCGCATCCCGCATCGCCGCGAGGTCCACCACGCACGGCACGCCCGTGAAATCTTGGAGCACCACCCGTCCCGGCATGAACGGAATCTCTTCCTTCGCCGGGCTCTTTGCGTTCCAGTTCGCGAGGCCCGAAACGTCGTCCGCCGTCACGATGAACCCATCGAGGTTTCGCAGCATCGACTCGAGCAGCACCTTGATCGAGTACGGCAGCTTGTCCACATGCCCGATCCCGGCCTTCGTCAGAGCCCCGAGGTTGTAGTAGGTGTACGTGCCGTGCTTGGTGCTCAGAGATGCGCGGGAGTTGAAGGGGTCTTGGAAAGCCATGGATCACCTCGTGCTTGAATTTCCGAAAAGCCAATCAGAACCGCTCTACCGTATGCTTCCATCGGCATGAATCGAATCGATTCAACTTACGTGTTCGATAACTTTCATTTATGCAGAAGGGCCGCTGCGGCGATCCTGACGGCGTTCCCCGTACCACAGATCAAGACTCTCGCGTTTGCGAACAAAGCCGCCGCCCGACTTCATCGCGCTCCAGCACAGGCCAAGCATCTCCCAGCCCGAATACGTCCGCAGCTTTCTGCCCGATGTCAGGACCGGCGTCCGAACGACGACAAACGTTCCCTGCTGCTTGATGGCCCGCGCCATCGTCATCTCTTCCGATGCGTAAAGCGACTCGTCCCAGCCGCCTGTGGCATCGAACACGCTCCGCGTGCAGAAGAAAAACGCGCCGCCCGAAAATCGAAACCAGCGAAAAAACGCAAGCGAGATCGGCAGGATGACACGTGCATAGAGCGGCACTGGCTCATCGAAGCGGATCGGTCCTCCTCCGCCGGCCGCTCCGCGCTTCATTGCGTCGAGCGCTTCCGACACCGCCTGAGCATTGACATGTGTGTCCGCATCGATAAAGAACAAGAACTCGCCCCGCGATTCTCGCGCTCCCAGATTCCGCGTCGCCGCGATCTGCCTGCGCTCGTGACGCACGACCCGAGCACCGCCCGCTTCCGCCACTTCGCGCGTCCGATCGGTCGACGCGTCATCCGCAACGACCATCTCATACTCGATGCCGAGTGCAGCCGTCGCCTCGCGAATCGCACGCAGCGTCCCGGGAAGCTCCTCTTCCTCATCATGCGCCGGAATGACAAACGAAACCAGCCCCATGCATTCTCTCCGGCATCATTGACGTCTCTCAAACTCAGTCACTTCTAGTTTTCCTCTCTCGCTGATTCCCTCTTTGCTCTCTGTGCCTCTGTGGTGATCGTCTTCTCCGGATTCCCCCATGGAACTCACCCAACTCCGTTACTTTCGCGAGATCGCCAAGTCCGGCCACATGACCAAGGCCGCCCGCATCCTCGGCGTCTCGCAACCCGCACTCTCCGCCATGCTCCGCAAGCTCGAAGCCGAAGTCGGCACGAGCCTGCTGCACCGCACGGGCAAGGGTGTTGAACTCTCCGAAGCCGGCAAAGTCTTCCTCCGCCACGCCGACGAATCCGTCCGCCGCGCCGATGAAGGCCTGCACGAAGTCCGCCGCCTCAGCGGCCTCGAAACCGGTTCGATCCGCGCCGGCGCCGGCGCAACCGCAGCTTCCTACATCCTTCCCTCCGTCGTCAGCGACATGCGCCGAGCGCACCCCGGCCTCAAGTTCTACGTCCGCGAAATGGGCTCCTCCGCAATCGTCGAAGCAATCCTCAACGGCGAACTCGATCTCGGCATCGTCACGCTCCCGATCAGAGGCGTCGGCGCCAAACAACTCGTCCTCCGCAGCCTCGTCGATGATGAGCTCCGCTTGATCACGCCGCCGCGCCACAAACTCGCGAAGGAAACGTCCTTCCGCTGGTCCGATCTCAAAGGCGAATCCGTCATCGGCTTCGAAGCCGGCTCCGCCGTGCGCGAAGTCGTCGACCACGCAGCCGCGGCATCCGGCATCACCCTCGACGTCGTCATGGAACTCCGCTCCATCCAAAGCATCCAGCAAATGGTCGCCGCCGGCGTCGGCGTCGGTTTCGTTTCGCGTCTGAGCGACGCGCCGAAGCGGTTGCCCTCGCTCACGCCCAAGGCCGAACCCCTCGTGCGCGAACTCGCGATCGTCCGCCGAAGCGACCACACTCCAAGCACCGCCGTCGCCGAATTCGAGCGCCGCCTGCTCAAGTACGCCGAATCCCTTCCAAGCTCGAGTCAAAGCGCCAGAAAACGCGGAATCTAACCCCATCTCGGACCGCAATACGAATTTGAAAAAGCAACCGCTTCATCCCTTCCGTCGCTGCAGAGCCGCGAAAGCCTAAAGCCTGGGGCGTCAGCCCGAGGTAGGCCGAGATTGGATCCCAAAGCCGCGAAGCGGCGACACCTTCTCCCGCATCGGCACGCCCCATTCGCCTATTCACTTCCTTTACTTCCCCATGCTCCACATCCGCGAAGCATCCCCTTCCGACTCCGTCGCTCTCGCCACCCTCTCCACCCAACTCGGCTACTCCGTCACTCCCGATGTGATGCAGACCCGCCTCACCCACGCCCCCGACCCCAACCGCGCCCTCTTCGTCGCCGAACAAAACAACCAAGTCCTCGCCGCCCTCGAAGTCGCCATCATGTTCGCCTGGGAATCCGGCGAGTGGGCCGAGATCCGAGGTCTCGTCGTCCTCGACACCGCCCGCTCCCAAGGCATCGGCGCCGCCTTAGTCGAGCACGCCAAGCAGTGGACCCGCGCGCGAGGCCACACCAAGCTCCGAGTCCGCACCAACGAAGTCCGCACCCGCACGCACCAGTTCTACGAACGCCTCGGCTTCACCAAAACCAAATCCCAGCGCGTCTACGACATCGCGATCTAACTTCTGCAGGCCGCTTCCGCGGCCTTGCTCGCTCCTAGGCCACGGCTTCAGCCGTGGTATCGATGCGTCCACGCGCGCGGCAGCCCGTTTCAACGAGCTTCAACAGCTGCGTGAACGCGTGACATAGGCAACGCTCTGATACATTTCGCAAATCGATGGAGCGTCTGGATGACCGAAGATCAATTCTGGGACTTGATCCACCAAAGCAGCGAGAAGCCGTCGACAGGCTGCAAGCTCCTGCAGAAGGTCCGCGCGGCAGTCGCGAAAGCCAATGGTGGCAACCAGTTCCTTCCCCGTCTTCGCGCTTTGCTCGATGCGCTTCCGCCCTCTGAAACCAAAGATTTCAAAGTGATACTCGAGCGTCAACTCGCACGCGCATACACATGGGAGCTGTGGGCTGCCGCATACATCATGATGGGCGGCTGCTCCGACGATGGGTTTGAGTACTGGCGGGCGTGGCTTCTCTCCCGAGGTCGCACCATCTTCGACGCGGCAGTCGCGAACCCCGAATCCCTTGCTGCTCACAACTTCGGAAGTCCCGACGAAATGGAGCTCGAAGCGCTCCTGTATCTCGCGCCTGAAATCTTTGAATCAAAAACCGGGAACGATTTGTACGAGCAACTGCCAAAACGCGCCGGTCCAGCGGAACCCTCGGGAGATCCCTGGGAGGAAGACAGCGATGTGCTTCGAGTCAGGTTCCCGAGGCTCTGGGCGAAATACGGCTGAACTTGGGTAAGTCGTTTGCTAGTGGCATGTTGCGGCAATCCGGGCGACAAAATCGGGAAATGTCCAAAATACCAAACAAACACCTTGCAATCTTGTTCGGGTTCTGGTATGATCCCCTCCATGTCATCTCTACCCAACCCCAAAAACCCGTCCGACCCCTTCCGCCTCTCCTCCCAGCACCCAAATTCCCCGCCGGATCACCTGCTCTTTGCCCCTGCTCCCGAAATCGCGTCCGCCATCCTCGATGATCTGGCTGACCCGTTCAAATCCTTCAGCTCCATCGCCCAATCCCGCGGCACAACCCTCGAAGGCCTCACCCTCTGGATGCAGCGCCCCGATATCGCCCGTCGCCTCGACGCCCTCGAATCAGCCTTCAACCGCCGAGGCCGACTCCAAGCCAGCGGCTATCTGCCATTGTGCATTGATGCACTCGCTCGCGCGATTTCCGGCTTTTCGCGCGACGACGCCCAGGCGGCCCCTCTCCCAAACAGCCCGAAACTCGACGAGCAGCGCCGCAAATCTCGCGAAACGCTTCTCCGCATGACCCGCGTCATGATGCAGCTCTCCAAGTTCCAGCAATCGGCCGCAAAGCCGGCCACTTTGGCCCCTCCGCGTCCGGCCGTCCGACCCGTAAACCCGGTCGATCCACGCACTTCAACTTCGCCCGCACCATCACGCGCTGCCGAAAGCTCCGCTCCGCGATCCGCTGATCATTCCGCGCAGCGTGCCGGCGACACCCAGCTTCGAAGCGCCTCAGTCGATCGGCCTCAAATGAATTCCGGAGCAAGCCGCGCCCCGCAATCCGATCAGCGCGTGCTCTCGACAGTTTGACCGTCCGTCATCTTTGAAAACCAAATACGCAGCATCTTCACGACGCCAAACAGCACGTCAATATTCTCGGTGCGCCCGCATCCCGCAGCCTTTCCGAATCTCCCCGTCTTTCCGCCCTCTGTGTCTCCGTGCCGGAACTCCCACTTGATCATTCCCTCTTCTTCGAACTCTTCGCATCCGCCAGCCGTTCCAAAACCATCTTCTGACTCTGCTTGATTGAAATCACCTGCTCGCCGATCTTCAACTCCGCATCCAGCGCCTGCGTCGATTGCATCGAGCGTGCAAATCCGTCTTCCTGGTCCCAGTCGGTGACGCCGCCGTAATCGGCCTTGCCGAGTTTCAAACCGCCCGAGCCCGGGCTCGCGTCTTTCGACGGCACCAGCCTTCCCTGAAACGCGATCTTTCCTTTGGCGCCTTGCACGTTGGTCAAGCGGTACTCAGTATGCAGCTTGCTCCCGCCGACCGGGAATAGATCCAGGTCGGTGTCGCTCGACCACGACTCGCCCAGCCTCGCAAATTTTCTGCCCGGCGTGCTCACGATCGACCTGAACAAATCACGCATTTTCTCTTCGCCGCCCATCTGAGCCATTTCTTCTGGCGCCATCGGGTTCAGTGCGCGGACCAGTTTCTCGCCGCCGCGTACGTCCGTCACATTTCCGTCGCGATCAACAAAGATCGAAAGCGATTCACCCACCAACGGCCGAAGCGTTTCTTCGAGAGTGGGGGTCTTCCCGAAGCCGCCAAGCGGATCTGTTTCCGCCGGCTTCGGAGTCGGCGGCTTCGCGGAAGCCGGCTTCGAACTGTCGAACGAGTCATCGACTCCGGGTCCTTCGACGTGCGAACGAATTTGCTCAAAGACGATGCTGACCTCGCTCGACCCATCTTCGCTGACCTTGATCGGCTTGAACACAAGAACAAAGTCCTGCTTGGTCTTCATCTCATCGGTGGCCGCGGCTTTCCCGCCCTTCGGCTTTGGAGCCGGGTCGAGCTCCGCCGTCAGATCGGGCTTCGTTTCTTTGCTATCGAGCGAGAGGCGCACGCGTCGGTCTTGACCGATCCGGAACTTCGGCCGCAAATCGAAAATGCCCGCCTGGCTTTCTGTTCCATCCTTTGATGGCGTCTTCACAGGATCAGGCTGCTTTGGAGTCGTCGTGCGTGTTCCAGGATTTGGAACAGTCGGCGGCGTGGTCGGCCCGGTGGGAGTCGTGGGGCCAGTTGGAGTAGTCGGGCCAGTCGGGCCACTCGGAGTGATCGGCTTGGGCTGGGTGCCCGGCACCGGCGGCACGACAGGCGCCGCATGTGCCGCCATCAACCAGGCCACCGACAACGCTGAGACCGCGAACCGTGTGAACTGCAACTTCGCCATGGGCGTGCTATCTCCAATTCGGAAGGTTGTGCCCCCGCAGGCTAATCGACCGTACGGACGTCATCCCATCCGGATTCCTCAGGAGCCGCCAGGGCGCGCGAGAGATTGAGATTTTCCCGTGCGGACAACGCTTGTGTCCCGCTTTGCCTCGAATAGACTGGGTTCGGCCCGTTGTGAGGAACGGGGAAGGAACTGGAGGGGATTTGGCTTTGAATTCGAACCGTCTTTTACTTGCCGCCGCCGCGGCATGCGCGTTTTCCGCCCTTGCGAGTTCGGTCTCTGCGGGTCTTCCCGCGGGCCTTTCTGGCGGCCCGCTTGGTCCGTTCCCGCAGCCTTCCAAGCACCCGACTCGCATTCTCGTGCGGATCGATCCGCTGACCGACCGCAGTGCCGCCGACACGAGCGCGACTTTGAGCCGCGCCGGCGTGAAACGCGCGATCCAGGACATCGATCTCGTTCCCGGCCTGAAAATCGTCGAAGCCGAATACGGCCGAGTCGACGAAGTTGTCGCGGCACTCCGCCGCGAACCCGGTGTGCTCTACGCCGAACCCGACTATCCGATTCAGGCATGCGCTCAAGTCGTGCCGTTTGGCATCAACACGATCAAGGCTCCCGCAGTCTGGTCGCGCTGGGGCACCGGTGGGGGCGTGCTCATCGGTCACCTCGACACAGGCGTCGACCTCACGCACCCCGATCTGCCCACGCCTTTGATGAGCGAAACGTTCGTTCCCGGTCTCACCGTCGATGACTATGACTTCCACGGCACGCACACCGCGAGCATTTTGGTTGGCGTGGACAACGACATCGGCGTGATCGGAATCGCGCCCTCCGCAAACATCCTCGTTGCCAAGGTTCTGAACAACTGGGAGTTCGGTTACAACAGCTACGCCATCGCCGGCATCAATTGGTCAGTCGCCAACGGCGCGCGCGTTCTGAATATGGCTCTGGGTGGCAACGCGTTTGAACAGGCGTACAAAGACACCTGCGACGCGGCACTCGCCTCGGGCGTTCTGCTCGTCGCATCCGCCGGAAACACGGGCAACGCCAATCCCTTCTATCCCGCGTGGTTCCCGTCGGTGATGGCGGTCTCTGCCGTCGAGCAGGACGACACCTTCATGGATTGGACCTCTTTCGGTCCCAACATCTCGGTGGCAGCGCCCGGCGCCGGCGTCTACGCCGCGATGCCGATCGTCGCGTGGAAGGTGACCTGGAACGGCATCCAGCGTGAAGCGAATCAGATCCGAGGAGGCACCGTCGATCCCTTCACCGGGCCCGCCTGGTTCTGCAACACCGGCGCATCTCCGGCCGACTTCCCGGTCGCCGTCAAGAACAACATCGCCCACATGCGTCGCAGCGCGACGCTCACGCTCGGGCAGCAGGTGCAGAACGCTGTCACCGCCGGCGCCAAAGCCGTGATCATCTCCAACAACGTGCCCGGCAACTTCGTCGAGAATTTCAATCCGCACCTCCGGCTTCCGGTCGCGTCGCTGTCGCAGGAAGATGGCGATGTCCTGCAGTCCCAAGACGGTGCGATCGCAACGATCGGTCAGTACAACGCCGGCCACACCTACGGCGAAGTCTGGGGAACTTCGGTTTCCTGCCCCCATGTCGCCGGGGCCGCGGCACTGCTGATCGGAAACTTCGTTCCGGCCTCCGGCTTGCCCGCGCTTCCCCCCCTCACGACGCGCTGGGTACTCGAACACACCGCTCGTCAGGTCGGTGCACCACCACGAAACGACTATTACGGATACGGAATAGTCGATGCCGAGAACGCCTCGAAGTACCTGCACGGCAGGATCCGCTGCCCCGGCGATCTGAACGCCGACGATTTCGTGGATGATTCCGACTTCGTGGAGTTCGCAGGCTTTTACAACGACCTGATCACTCCCGGTGGCGCCTACACCGGCGGTGATTTCAACGGGGACGAGCTCACAGACGACTCGGACTTCGTCGTGTTCGCAGCGATGTACGACCAGTTGTTGTGTCCGTAAGGTCGCGCGGCAGACGGACAGTGAACTGAACGCCGAACGCTTTTTCTATCCTTTCACGGTGATGACTTGATCCGCAAGAGAATGTCCACATTTCGAACAGCGAGTATCCCAAGCCGAGCATTTATGTTCACAGCGTCCGCACATGGAAGGCGGCAACGCCTTAGGCATGATCCAGTGACCTCCGCATTCGGGGCAGGTTCTAGTTCCGTCCTCTTGCTCTGGGACGCCTGCAAGATTGAAAAGGCACGAGGGGCATTCGCAGCGCCGAAGCCGCACGCGAGCGACTTCCGAAATCCAAGGGCGTGACATAACAAGCCGTATCCAAAGAACGACAAGTGCGCAACCCGAAAGCGGCAGAATCGTGAGCCAAACGGACAATGTTGGTATGGACATCGTCTCAAACCGATTCGACAGCATCGAAACAATCAGGGTCGGTAGAAGCAACAGAGTGGAGACGGCCAGTCCGTCAATCATCCAACGCCAACCAGCGCTTCGCCGAAATATCGCCGGGAGTGCATCGGCATTACCTATTACTCTGCCATTCCAGCCCGGCCCTCCGAGCGGCAGCACTTTGCCCCGGTGATCGACAATGCGATATCGCCAACCAATCGGGCCAGGCGCGATCGCGGACGGATCAAAAGCAGGTGTTGGTGCGGGTTTGGAGTTCAATCACAATCGGCCAGTGCCAGAGAATCTCGGTCGTCGCGAATGCGAGCGTACCAATACCCTTGTATTGAGTCGAACCACCTTCGGAGTTGCTCATGAAGCTTTCCAGTTCTCATTCGCGGACCTTGTGTGCTTGTCTGTTCTTTCTGGCAGGCTCTGCGATCACTCGTGCCGACGAAGGCATGTGGCTGCTGAGCAACCCGCCCCGCGAAGCCCTGAAGACCAAGTACAAATTCGAGCCCAGCGAAGAGTGGCTCAAGCACATGCAGCGATCAGTCGTGCGAGTGGGCATGGGTGGCACCGGCTCGATCGTTTCGCCCGACGGCCTCGTGATGACCAACAACCACGTCGGCCTCGGCGCGATCGCGAAGCTCAGCACCAAAGACAACGACCTGATGAAGAACGGCTTCTACGCGCCGACGCGTGAGCAGGAACTCAAGTGCCCGGATACCGAGATCCGCATTCTGTGGGACACGCAGGATGTGACCGATCGCGTGAACGCCGCGACCAAGCCCGGCATGAGCACCGCCGAAGCAGGCGTCGCACGCCGAAAGCTGATCTCGCAGATTGAGAAAGAGTGCCAGGGCGAAGCCGGCATGCGTTGCCAGGTCGTAACGCTCTATCAGGGCGCGAAGTACCACGTCTATCGCTACAAGACCTTCACCGATGTGCGCTTGGTCTTCTCGCCCGAAGAAGTGGTGGGCTCATTCGGCGGCGATACCGACAACTTCGAGTTCCCCCGCTACAGCCTCGACATGACGTACTTCCGTCTCTACGAAGACGGCAAGCCCTACAAGCCCGAGCACTTTCTGAGCTGGAGCGCAAACGGCGCTGCCGACGGCGAGCCGGTGTTTGTGTTCGGCCACCCGGGCCGAACCCGCCGCCTCTACACGGTGGATCACCTGAAATTCCTCCGCGATGTGGATCTGCCCGATCGCATGAATCGCACCTGGCGTAGCGAGATCAAGTTGCAAGGGTTCGCGGGAATGAACGCCGAGAACGCCCGCATCACCCAGAGCGGCATGCGCGGCGTCGCCAACGGTCGCAAGGTCTACACCGGCTTGCTTGCAGGTTTGCAGGATCCGGAGTTGATGGGAAAGAAAATCAACAGCGAAAGCGAATTCCGCTCGTTCATCGATCGCGACGGCACCAACGCCCGCGAGTGGAATGCAGCCTTCGAATCCATCGCGAATGCCGAACGTGCGTACCGGGAGTTTTACGACGAGAAGGCAACGATCGATGCGGTCGTTGCCGGCAGCGGCCTTTTGAGCCGCGCGTTCGACATCGTGCAGATGGCGGACGAATTGCCCAAGCCAAGCGCCGAACGACTGCGCGAATACGCCGATCCCGCGCTCCCCTCTCTGTACATTCGCCTCTATTCCCCCGAGCCGCTCTATGAGGCGCTCGAAATCGAGAAGATCACCCAGGCGCTCAGCCTGCTCGCCGAGCGCCTAGGCGGCGATCACCCGCTTGTCGTTGAAGCACTCGCCGGTCAATCGCCCCGCAAGCGTGCACAGGATTGCGTCTGGGGCACCGACCTCAAAGACCCCGCCGCACGCAAGGCACTCGTGGAGGGAGGTAAGGCGGCGACCAGCACATCGAAAGATCCCATGCTGATGCTCGCCGCAGCGTTGGACCCTCGCTCGCGTGAACTCCGCAAGATGTACGAAGACAAGGTCGAAAGCGTCGAGCGCGACGCCTATGCCAAAATCGCCTCGGCACGCTTCGCCCGCTCCGGCGAGAGCATGTATCCGGATGCAACCGGCACGCTCCGCATGAGTTTCGGCACAGTGCGTGGCGTCGCCCGCGACAACACGCCCGCCTTCACCGACATCGCCGGCCTCTTCGCGCGTGCCGCGGAACGCAAGGGCGAAGCCGAGTTCACGCTGCCCGCGAAGTGGGAATCCGCCAAGAGCAAGCTCGACCTGAACACTCCGTACAACTTCATTGCCGACTGCGACATCATCGGAGGCAACTCCGGTAGCCCGACCGTGAACGCCAAGGGCGAAGTCGTCGGCCTGATCTTCGATGGCAACGTCTACTCACTGACCGGCGATGTGATCTACGACGGCGAAAGCGGACGCAGCGTCTCGGTCGATTCGCGGGGCATCATCGAAGCCCTCCGCAAGGTCTACAACGCCGGTGCTCTCGCCGACGAGTTGACGCACAAGTAGCGCAGCTCTGAAGCACTCTCTACAAGCTTCTAGTAATCTCTACATCTGCTCATGCCCAAGCTCTGCATCCATTGCGGCACCGACTGCACAGACTCCAAGCGCTTCAAGGACGCCCAAGGCAACTACACGTGCCTGAAATGCTACGACCGACTGAAATACGGCCTGCCGATTCAGAAGGACGTCGAGGCCGACCAAGGTGCTCCCATCGCGCTTGCGGATGAAGGTCCGGTTGCGGGAGAACAAACCCAGTGCCCGCGCTGCAAGCAGGAGATTCCCGCGGGCGAAACAGTCTGCCGCAATTGCCGCTATGACGTCACCATCGGTGCCGCGCCGATGGCACCCGGGATGCAGGCTCATCGACCCTGCCCAAAGTGCGGCTACGACCTCGCCGGCCTGAACAGAAAAGCGTCGTGTCCCGAATGTGGCGCGGACGAATACGAACAGGAGTCCGTTCGGCGCGAAAAGAAGAAAGCGGCCGTTGCGTCAAGCTTTTACATCGAGCCATTAAAGATCGCCGCGGGCGGACTCATCGGGCTAGCGATCCTGCGACTGGCCAATGGCGAGCCGATGCGACTGCTCGTTGACTTGGTCGCACTCGCAGTGTGTGTGCCTTTGGGAGTGCTCGCGTACTGGTTCTTCAGCATCATCTGGGCGGGCGGACTTGATCAGGGCTGGTTGCTCGCCGCGGCAAATTTCTTCGCAGTCTTCTCAGTATGCTGGGCAATAGAAGCGCTCTTCAACTATTTCCCTGTGCCGGTTGTGGGATGGCTCGTTTCACTCGTCGTCTATTACGGCATGCTGACGTATCGACTCGATCTCGACGGATGGAAGGATGCGTTGATACTCACAGTGTTCTTACGCATCATTCAGTTCGGGACGCTGTTCTTGATCGTGTCGCTGCTGTGAGCACTTCCTTTGGCGAGCGGGGCGTGCCTGAGTTGTTCAGCCGCGCGAGTTTCCGCATCGGCGCCGCATTCGGGACAAGCAACTTCCGGGGCGAGCCCCCGGAGGTCGTAGCTGCAAATCGGGCAAGTTGCGATCCGGTTCGCTTCGAGGGCTTGGCGCTCGCGGAAACGGAGCGACCTGCCCAGTGAGACACCGAGTCCGGCGAATGCGAGGCACAAGGCAGAAGCGCCGAGGGCTCCCGGCGCGGGTCCGATCCTTTCGAGAATCTGCTGCGTCCACCCGCCGATGACATCACCGAATCGGTAGACGAACGTGTCGATGAAGCTCTTGGATTTGTAGCGTTCGACGATCGACACGACGGTGTAGAGCACTTCGCGAGCCGGGCGGTCGAGCGCGTAGTGCATGCCGCGGCGGGCGACCTGCACCGGAACCAGCATCGCAACGGTGGGGGAGAATGTCAGAAGGCCGATCGCAGCCAGCGTGCTGAACGGTGTGAGCGTGAGCGCGACGCCGATGCCGACCCATCGAAGGATCCGTCCTGCGACAAACAGCTGGAGCGCTGCCGTGAGTATGTTCGCGTAGAGATCGATCCGGCCCGTGACCTGCGCGATTGCGCCGCGCATGGCGGCCTTGTCCGGATTGGCGAACGTCGTGTTGAGAATGCTGGTCTGGAGCATGTACACCAGAGTGCCCGTCACCGAGTAGAGAAACAGATAGCCCGACAGGCGCAGCAGGTAGGAGGACGAGAAGGCCGTGCGCATGCCCTCGATCATCTCGGCGATTGAGCCGCCCGGCGTGCGGTGTCGGGCATGCGCCCGGGCGGGTGCGAAGCGCAGGATCCAGACGGTGCAGAGTCCGGCGACGATGAGCATGGCGCACGACACGGCGATAAACGCGGAGTACGGGATCGTCTTCGCGTACGTCGTGACGAACCACGAGCCGGCAATGTTTCCGAACGTGAGCCCGAGCCCGATCGAGGGAAACGCGCGCTTGGCACGCTCTGCATCGAAGATGTCGCTCAGCGTTGCCCAGAAGATGGAGAGACTCAGAAGGTTGAAGACGCTGACGGCGATAAAGAACGCACCGTCGACGACGAACGAGGTTTCCGGCCCGGCCCACGCAAAGAAGCCGGCGATGATCGCGGCGCCGACCACCCAGGTTGTGCTGGCGACGAGGACGAAGGTTTTCCACGACAGGCGCGAGACGAGCAGCCCGACCACGGCGCTCGCAGCGATCATGGCGAAGAAGGTGCCGGTCTGAAGCTTGGCGACAGCGGTCGTGCCCAGACTCGCGCCGACCGCATCGCGCAGCGGCTTGGCGACCGAGTATCCGGAGAAGAGGCAAAACCCGCAGAGGATGGCGGGCAAAGCGATGGTGGCATCGCCCGCGTGCAGCCCGAGCAGCCTTTCGAGCGGGCTGGGCCTGCGCGCTGTGGTATCGTCCATTGAAGTCATTTCGCCTTCCCGGGCGGATGAAAAACCAGAGCGTGCAACCCGCTTTCGGCGTCATGGTACAACGCACGAATCCGCACGTTGCAGGGACTTTGGGATGCGGATAAACACTCGTGGACCCCGCCCAGCGGAAATGGAGAACCCTCCGATGTCTGAACACCAGTTTTCACGCCGCGATTTCGCTCGATTTACCGCACTCGCGGGTGCTGCCTTAGGCGCTGCGGCAGTCGGCTTCGGCCCGACCGCTTTGGCTCGCATGACCGCCGACCCGGCCAAGCCGAGCAAGCAAATGTCGATCCTGATCCTCGGCGGCACCGGGTTCTCCGGGCCGAAGATGGCCGAGTATGCCAAGAGCCGGGGGCACAAGGTGACTCTGTTCAATCGAGGCAAAACCGAGAAACGCATCGGGATGATCGATGATGTCGAGCACCTGTACGGCAATCGCGATCCCGACAAGAACTCCGAAGAGGGTGATGCGACCAGCCCGAAGGGGCTCGCGCAGCTCGAGGGAAAGAAGTTCGACGCGATCATCGATACGTCCGGTTTCTATCCGCGGCACGTCAAGGCTTCGGCCGAGCTGTTGAAGGATTCGGGCTACTACCTCTTTATCTCGACCGTCTCGGTGTACAAGGCCAACGGAACCGCGGCGGATGAGAACGACGAACTAGGTACCGTCGAAGACACGACCACGGAAAACATGGGCGCACAGATGGAGCGGTATGGGCCGCTGAAAGTGCTCTGCGAGAAGGAAGTGCAGAAAGCGTTTGGCGATCGGTGCTCGATCGTGCGCCCTGGCTTCATTGTCGGCCCCGGCGACCCGAGCGATCGATTTACCTACTGGCCGGTTCGCGCCAGCGAAGGTGGCGACATGCTCTGCCCCGGTGATGGAACCGACCCCGTGCAGTTCATCGACAACCGCGATCTCGCCGAATGGTGCGTGCGTATGTGCGAGAAGAAAACGCCGGGCGTCTTCAACGCAATCGGCCCGGATGGCACCGAAGGCAAGAAGCTGAACGTCAAGGGCCTTGTCGATGCGTGCCTCGCCGCGAGTGCAGCAACCGGCGGTAAGAAGGCAACTCCGGTGTGGGTACCGTACGAATTCCTCGAATCGCAGCAGGTCTCGGTGGGCGGCGATCTGCCGATCATCATTCCGTCGCAGGGCGAAGCGGCCGGATTCCACAAGCGTTCGAATGCGAGAGCGGTTGCCGCGGGTTTGACGTATCGCCCCGTGGAAGACACCTGCCAGGCGACGCTCGAGTGGTGGCCGAAGGAAGTTGCACGCCGCGAGCGAGTCGGCAAGCAGCTTGTCGAGGATGCGAAGAAGGCGGGCAAGGAACCGCCGAAGATGCCGGATCCGGCGAAGCTGCGGGTTGGAATGACCCGCGAGCGCGAGGCGGAAGTGCTCAAGGCCTGGCGCGAGCACAAGGGCTGATTGTTTTACACATCGTGTACGACCAGAGCATCTCACGGGAGGTGCTCTTTTTATTGGCGAAGGGTGAACGGGCCGAGGAATGGCAACCGGGGATTGGTGCGGGGAGTACAGAGATGTAGATGCGGAATCGCGGCAGGGTGAAGTCGGTCGGGGTAGGCGGGGGTGGGTGGGAGGCCGGATGGCGGGTGCATCGGTAACCAAGAGCGTGGCTTGCCCGAACTGCGGGAAGTTGATCGACAAGACCAAGATTCAGTCGCGGAACGCCGGGCTTTTCTGCGATGACTGCGCTGCAGGAATGCGGGCGAAGAAGGCGGAGAAGGTTGAGAGGCAGTGTCCGGCGTGTGCGAAGCCAATTGGTGAAGACGATGTTGTGTGCGGGTCCTGCGGGTTTGACTACAGCATCGGGTATTCGCCGAAGGCGATCGAAGCACAAACGACGGTCAGCACGTCGAAGCGGCTGTGCGGCAAATGCGGCTACGACTGCACAGGACTGCGGAACGCGACAAAGTGTCCAGAGTGCGGCGGAGGGCTGGCCTTCAGCGTCAGCAAGGAACGGTTCAAGGAAGCAGCGCTCCAAGAGCGCACACCTTCGAAGATTGTGCACAAGTACGTTGTGCCTGTGCTGGCGACGGTGATCGCAATCGGGTTGTACATCACCTTTATGTGGGCGACGAGTCAATTGGATCTGGTCGGGCTTGGGATGGTGAAGATGGGGGTGCGCTACTTCTCGCTCTGCTTTGTGACGGCGATGAGCATGTTCATCTGGCTGGAGGTGGATCTGCCGTGGCCTCAACTGCTGCTGCGGCTGATGGTGGTTGCATCGTGCGGGTTTCTGGCGGAGCAGGTGTTCGTCGATGCGTCGAACCAGTTCATTGCATACCCGTTTGTAACCTTGGCGGTTATCGCACTCTTGTTTAGAAACCTTGAACTGGAAGTGACCGACGCCGGAATTCTGGCGATGATCAATTGGCCGGTGGTGTTTCTGCTGCTGATGGCCTTTCCGCCTGAATTGAGATTCAAATGAGCCAGCACAATTGATAGAATGATGGAATGGGTTTGCAGAGGAAGGTTGAGCAGAAGCTGAACACGCCGGCGAGGCCGGCGCCGCTGCCGCTTGCGCAGGAAGCCGAAGCGGACGCAACGCAGTGTCCGGCTTGCAGCGTTGCCATCAGGCCGGGTGCGGTGCTGTGTGTGAGCTGCGGTGCGCGGCTGGGCCGGATCGAGACGATCGCGCCTCCGGGGGTCATGACGCGGGCGCCTTGTCCGGGCTGCGGGTATGACTTGTCCGGCGTGGACGGGACAAAGTGTCCGGAGTGCGGAGGGTTTGCGCCCTTTGTTGCGGCGCCTTTGGATGTGATGACGGAAAAAGAAGAGTGGATGGCGGGGCAGGTGTTGTGGGAGACATGCCGCCCGGCGATCGCGGCGGCCGTCTGCGGATTGTTCTTGCTTCTCGCGCTGGCGGGTGCGTGGTACGGAACGGACGGCATCAAATTCTGGCTTGCGGCGATCGTGCCAACCTGGATTGTGGCGTCGATCGGCTACCACGTCCTGGGCGTGATTCTCCGGTTTCTTGATACGACGGTTCCGATTGCACTGTTGCAGGTGCTCGGAGTTGTCATGCTCGGGCTTGCTGCAACGGAACTCGTGTTTCCGTACAGCTCGGGACAGATTTGGTTTGCGGGAAAGACGATTCTGCTTGTACCGGTCGCGATCACGATCGCGACGATGCTGATCATGGACGATGACGACCGGATTCAGTGCTTTTTCGCAAGCCTGCCGATCACGTTTGCGTGCATGGGTGTGCCGCTGATTTTGTTCGCGATCGTGCGGTGAGAACGCAAATTACGCGTTGTGGCTTTCGATGAACCAGATGTACTTGTCGAGCTCGCCGGTGAGGCGGGTGAACAAGTCGCAGGTGACGGCGTCCCCCGCTTCGTCGGCGTGGTCGATGGCTTCGCGGTATTTTGTTGCGAGTGCGGAGAGCGATGCGGCGAGTGCGTCGGCGTGCTTGTGCTCGTTGGCAATTCCGTGCGGATAGGGCTTGAGCGTGGTGTTCTTGGCGACATCGCGGGCGGTGCCGCTGGGAGAGCCGCCGAGCGTGGCAAGGCGCTCGGCGATTGCGTCGGCGCTCTCGGCGACGGCGTCGGCAACTTTGTCGAAGAGTTCATGAATCGCGATGAAGCCGGGGCCACGTACGTTCCAGTGCGCCTGCTTGGTGTGGCTGTAGGCATCGAGGCTGTCGGCGAGGCGGGCCTGGAGAAGGTCGATCGAGTCGGCCTTGAGTTTCTTGGGGAGCGTGTTGTGCGTCTTCATGCCTCACCATACGCACGGCTGCGCAGGTGCGGATGATGCGGATTTAACGGTGGTAAAGGCCGCGAGTTTGGATGTAGTGGAGCACCGCTGGGGCGATGCATGAAGCAAGCTCGGCCGACGCGGCTTCTGAGCCGGCTTCGAGGAGCGAGCGAACTCGCGTGGAACTGATGTCGGAGCGCGAGATGGAGACGATTGAATTCGCCCAGATTTGCAATTCCCGTTCGGTCCAGAAGGAGGTTTGTTTCAGAGCCTCAAGGAACGGCGAAGCGTCCGTACCTCGGAGCATGACCAGCGGCGGCGCGAGTTTCAGAATTTCGCGAGGCTCGCGCCAGCGGTGGAACGCAAGAGCCTGATCGGTGCCGAGCAGCAAGCGCAGTTTCGGCGGGCGGGCCGGCGGTTTCGCAATACATTGGAGCAGACGATGGAGCGTATCGATCGTGTAGCTCGGCGCGTGTGAGAGGCGCGATCGCGCGAGTTCATCGTCCCAAATCGAAGATTGGGGAATCGCTTCGATCGCAAGTTCGAGCATGGCGAGACGGTCGTTGTCGGAAGCACGCGGAGACAAATCTTTGAGCGGGCTTCGTGCAGCGGGGATGAAGAGCAGCCACGAGGAATCGAGTGCCGCGGCGGCGCGGGCTTCGACCGGCAGCTTTGTGTGTGCGAGGTGCGGCGGATCGAACGTGCCACCGACGATGATCAATTCCGCGACGTGCTCGGGTATGGCGGGCGGAAGTGGTGCGGTCGTCACGTTGCTCAACGCAAAATGCTAGCGGACCAAATCGTCGCGTTCGGCAGCACCGTCGGGGGTGTCGGCGAGGACCGAGGAATCCGCGGTGAAGCCACTGCTCACATCGCGCATCTCTTCGAGGCGCAGTTTCGGGAACTGGCGGGCCAAGTCGGTCCGGGAGAGACGGGTTGCCAGCGGGGCACCGGCGCAGTCGAAGACGCTGTAGACGCGTTTTCCGGCGCGTTCGCTGATGCGCACGATCGTTTCGCGGCCAACGAGGGTCACAAGAGGCGTGACACCCATTTCGTGCGCCAAAGAGGGAAGCGTTTCGATGAGAAGTGCCTGCGATTCAGACGCCCTTGCCGGACGGGCGGAGAGCGAGCGACCGAGGATGACCGTTGCAATGAAAGCCAGAGCGAGGGCGCCGGTCGCGACGTGGCGGCGCCAATCGGGGGCGATGGCAGGAACGACCGGGTTGGTGTCCATGCCGGCTTATCGGCCGATCCAAGCGACGGATGAAGCGGAGTTTGGCAGAAGCGATCACAGCCTTCAAAGGTCGTTATAGCTGATGAGGTGGATTGGCGATTTTGACCGCGATTCCCACGGCGTGTCCATCAACTGCTCTTCGCGCTTGAAGATCGGGTCGTCGCTTCCGGGATGGACCATGAGCTCCACGGTGCGTGCGTTCGGCACGTTCGGGAGCAGGTCGTGATAGATCCAGAACCAGGTGAAGAGGTCGGCTGTCCTAGTGCGGGGCGAGAGCCAACGCAATGCGGTGTGCCAGCCGATTTTCTTGACGCGCTGCTTGAGGCCACCGACAACAGGCTCGGTCGGGTGGTACAGATTCATCGTGGTGCGAACACGAGTGATGCCGGTTTTCGCCTGCACTCGCTTCAGGACTTTAAAGAACGGAGCGTGCGTGTGGGTGTGGTGGTGCGAGTCGAGGTGACTGATTCGAACTCCGAGCGATCGCACCTTTTCGATCTGCGCGGTCCACTCACGCTCGACTGCGTCGAGGTATGCGTCGGTGCACGGAACGTCGCGTGCCTTGCGTGCGAAGTTGCCCTCATCGTTCAGAATGGGCTTGAGCGCCGGGTCGGCCGTCAGTGGGCGGAGGTCGGTGAGGTTGAGATGAACGCCGAAAGAGCATTGGGGATAGGACTTGCTGCGTGCCGCGGCTTCTTCGAGCGCGGGACCATTGGCCATGATGGTCGCGCTGGTGAGGCGACCTCGATCCATGAGACCGAAGGTCGCATCGTTCACGCGTTGCGAAAGACCAAGATCGTCGGCGTTGATGATGACTCTGGTCATAAGGGCCGGCGGATTACGGCGTCATGAGCAGCATATCGCTGCTTGCATGCGTGAAGAACCAGCTGGTATCGGGTGCCAGGGTGATGCCGGGGGGAGGGCGGAGCAGGACGCGAAGTCCGCCGGCGTGGAACATGCCGAGTGATTTGCAGATGCGATCGAATTCCGGGTCGAAGACCTGGAATTCGACGACGTCGACGCGGCCACGTTCGCTCGGAAGATCGCCGTCGCCCTCATCGCGCTGAAAATGAGCGATTACGAATTGCGCGAGAGCAAATTTGGCTTGCGGCGTCGGATCGGCAAGCCAGTAATCGAGAAGTGCGCCGATCTTGAGAATCCCAAGACCGTGCTGCGTTGCATCAAAAATGCTCCGCTTCAGCAGTGCGTAACCGACAAGCCCGTTCCCGTCAAAGATCTCAAACCCGGCAATTCGCCGGTGACGCATCGCCCAGTTGAGCGAGCGGGCATCGCGCGGAAAATTTGAGGCAACCGGCTTCGGAAGCTGATCGATCGCTTCCGAAAATTGCGTCACCTGCTGGTATCCAGAGAAATACGCTCCCGGACGGATCTTGGACTGCCGACTCGCTGTCAATGCTTTGACGCCGTAGTACCCCCGCAGCGCAATCCCCGCGAAGGGCGCCGCGATCGAAGCGAGCGCTAAGTTCTTGAGCGCTTTGAGCGCGGGGGGGCGGCCATTCAGAAAATAAACCCAGCGCTTGAGCGGGCCGAGCTCTCTCAGTCCCGCGGCCTTGTAGAGTTTTTGGGCGTCTTCTGACGGGCCGCCGCAGGCGAAGAGAGATTTGCACTTGGCGACGGCCTGGAGCATGATCATGCCGCCGATGCCGGAAGAACGGTGCGACTCGGCGAGGAAGAAGCCGTCCATCCAGAAGGTACGGAAAGGTTTCTCGTCGCTTCCCGCACGCAGAATTCCCGGCCCTGCGTAGAAGCCGAGGCGACCAACGACGGCGGGCTTGTCCGCGTTCGACTCATCGACGGCGAGCAGGATCGCGAGGTCGGTCGGCTGTGCGTGCGGGTTTTCGCGGAGGAGGCGGACCCATGCCGCGTCGTTGCGCGCGATGTAACCGAACGGGTCGGAATAGCGCGAGAGACCATCATCGGGGATGTCGGCGATGGTCAGGGCTTGGACGCGGAGGTTGGCCATGAGCGGGAGTTGTATCGGCCGAATGAGGCCAGAGCTCGGAACTCGGAGCTCGGAGCGCGGAACTTTGAGAATCGCTGGCAAACCTTGTAAAGCTGGCTACCGCGTTTTCACGTCTTCAACCAGCTCAAAAAGGCCGAGATGTGCGGAGAAGAGCCAGGCGATTTTGCGGTCGCCGAAGGCGAGGGCGGGGACGGGCTTGGCGATCATGGCGAGCCCGCGTGTCTTGGCGTGAGCGATCGCTTTGTCTATGTCGGGCACGCTGTAGCAGATGTGCGCGAGCTTGATGCCCTTGCTGAGCGAGTTGTTCACAGGAGAGTCATCCGCGGCGGGCTCGATGAACTCGATGCATTGGCCCTGGATATCGACGAACGCGACACGGACTTTCTGGACCTGGTCATGGACGACTTCGATATTCGGGACACCGATCGCTCCGGCCGCGGCCTGGATGGATTTCACCACCATGCCGACGTGGTGCACGCGGGCGCCCTCGCCGAAGAGGCTCGCTTGCTCGTGGCGCACTTCGCCGCCCTTGGGCGGAACAACGTCAGGCATGCGCGGGCTCGTTTTTGATTTCCTGGGGGTCGGCAGATGCATCCGCCCCGTTGCCCTGCACGAGCGTGATGTGCGTCGGCGTGGGGAAATCCTGATCGTGGTTCCACCAGAATTCGGTGGCGGCGTCGTTCTTCGGAAGGCCGGACTCATCCTTGAAGTAATCGTGGCACGGCTTGTTGCGCTTGCTTTCGATGTACTTCGCGGTTGTTTTCTTTGCGCCGAGTTTCTTGGCAAAGTCGAGCAGCGTGGTGAGCATGCCCTTCTCGACGCCTCGCCCCATGACGCGGCAGGAGAGGAGGAAATCGGTGACGGTTGCTTCGGCGCCGTTGACTGCAACTGCCGCGAGACCGGTGAGGCCGTAATCGCCGAAGCGATCGGCGACGCGGTAGGCGTACATCGCGTGGTTCTTTTCCTGACCCCAGGCGAGAAGTTCCGCTTCGGTCATGCGGCGGGTGGTCAGGTTCATCTGATTGGTCTTGTTGAAGAGCTGTGCGGCACGCTTGATGTTGCCGGGGCCGAGCGGCTCGTAGGTGACTTTCAACTGGAGGGAGGCGAGCCAATCTTCCATCGAGACGGAGGATGACTTTGCTTCGGTGCGCTGACGCTCTGCGACGTACATGTCGGTGCGGCCCATGTCTTCGTCGGTAACGCTGGGGCGATCGAAGAGGCGCAGGGCGTGCAGCGCCTGGGTGTAGAGCATCTTGTCGGCGGGCCAGTCGGGAACGGTGACGAGCGGGAGCGACTCTTTCACGCGGGCGCGTTCGGCGGGGTTGTCATCGATGAAGATGATGCTGTCGTGGCCGAGATTGAGTTCTTCGGCCAATTCCTTGATATTGGTGGCTTTGTCGAGCCAGTTGATGCGCCAACCCGCGAAGTCCGAATCCTTCAGGACCATCTCCGGGTTTTCGCGAATCGCGGCGACGGCGGTCTTCTCGTCGTTCTTGCTGACGATGCCCAGAATTACGCCGGTGTTCTTGAGCCCTTTGAGAGCGCGCTGGAAATCGGCGAACGACTCGCCGACGGGATCGTGCCCTCCCAGAGCGACACCTTCCCAACCGTTCTCGCCGACGACGCCGCCCCAGAGGGTGTCGTCGAGATCGAGGACGATGAGTTTCTTGGAGAGGCCAGCGATTCCCCGGAGGATGGCTTTGATGTCGGCGGCGGCGTCTTTGAAGACTTCGAGGCTGTAGAGAGCCTTGGTCATCAGCCAGAGCTTGGGATTGGTGGCGTTCTTGCCGGCGCTTGCCATCCAGCGGGAAGCGTCGAGCAGGTGAACCTTCGAGTTCGATTCGAGCTTCTCGGCGAGGCGCGCGTTCATGAGCATGAGAGCGCGGACAGCGCCTATTGCACCGGGGCGGGATTTGAGTTCGAGGCCGCCGGTGCCGCGCCACCAGGCGGGCATGGTCCAGAGCGGGACGAAGACGGCTTCGACGCGATCGCTGGCTCGCAGGATGAGCGAAGCGAATTCATCGACCTCTGCGAAAAGCTCTTCCTGCGTCACGCGCTCGCGCGAGAGGATGCGGCGAAAGGCGTCGATGGCGCGCTCGGGGCGGGTCCAGACAAGCGCGGCGTTCGCGCCTTCCTTCCAGCAGGAGAGCGCCGGGTTCATCAGGATCTGCTGCACCTGATCGAACGGGGCGACGGAGGCCTTTACGACGGGCGAGTCATCGCTGCTTTTGAGGATCGCGCCGAGCTGATCGACGGTGTGGTCGGCGATGAGCAGGCAATGGATGTTCTTGATGTCCATGGGGAGAAGGGGCAGAGGGGCGGAGGGGCAAAGGGACAGAGGGAGAAATGCCCCTAGTTCTCAGAGGCGAGAGACGATGTAGTCGGAGAGGGAGTCGACGGTTCGGAAAGCGGTGGCGGTATCGGCCATGGCTTTTTCGTCGGTGAGGGTGAAACTCGGATGACCGGCGGACTGGACGCGTTGCTCAACCTGCAAAACAAAGGTGAGGAGGCCGAGGGAATCGAGTTTGCCGCCTTGGCCGAAGAGGATCGCTTTCGGGTCCTTCGCGATCTGGTTCTCGGACCCTTGCGCGGCGTTGACCTCGTCGATGGCGCTGTAGATGGCGTCGGTGATTTGCTGCTTGCTTGCCATGGAGGTCATTTTCCGGGTTGCCGCGGGGCGAATAGCCCGGCAGTGAGAATCGGCCGAATGCCCGTCTTGGAAAAGGACGCATTGCCCAAAGTCCGAGACTGAGACAGGGGAGGGGCGAAGTTTATTCAGGTCGGGGTGGGGTCGATGGGGTGTGGAGGGCGATCGGGCGGACTTTGCGCGATCTGTCTTCGGGGATGATTGGGAGCGTGACGGCGGACAGGGGCGCATTTGCAGTTGAGGTCTGGGCAGGCGATAGTGGGGGCATGCAGACTCTGAAGAGCCGGATGGTTTTTGCCGCCGTTGGGGCTTTCGTGGCGGGGCTGGTTATTGCGGGTTGTGCCTCAAGTGGCACATCGAAAACGAAAAGGATGCCCGAGACGGCATCGTCGACTGCGGCGGCGCGTGCGGATGATCGTTTTCTCTACCTGCACTTCAACCCGGGTGATGACAAGAAGACGATTCAGGACAGCGACGAGACGGTGGCGCTGCTGCTCGATACCGATGGAGATGCGACGACGGGGTATCGGCGGAGTGAAAAACCGTTCGTCGGAATTGGCGCGGACATGGAGGTGCAGTTCTCGCCACTGAATGCGAAGGGTGGCGCGCCGGGGAAGGGCGTTGCGTTTTTCCGGCTTGATCAGACGGGCGCGCGAACGGAGCTCAAGAAGGAAGATTCCGATTTCATGTTCGCACCGACGTACGCCTCGAAGTGGTACGACGCGCGGATGTCGCGGTTCTTTGCTTCGGCCTCGGGGTTGCCGACTTCTGGAATGGGTTCACGCGGCAAAGGTCGCGGCGCGTTTGTGATTTACGACCAGCGTGCGCGAATTGTCGGGTATAGCGATCCGTTCGAGATCGAGTTCCCGTCGATCGCGAGCGGGCCGAAGTTGTCGAACGACGGAATTCCCGCGAAGTCGCCGGATGCGATCCGGGTGATGGCGTGGAATGTGTGGGGGAAGATGGAGCAGACGCCGGAGAAGTTCTGCGCGGTGATTCGTGCGATCAATCCGGATGTGGTGATGTTGTCGGAGTGGAAGGGGGATGCCGCGGCGTTGGAAAAGACGCTAAACAAGAACATGGCGAGCGCGCCGGGGGGCGTGGGGATCATGGTCGCGTGGAACGCGGCGGTGGGGCCGGATGTCGGCGTTGCGTCGATCTTCCCAGTGCGCAAAGCAGGACCGAACGATCTTGAACTGAATTGGAACGGCGAGAAGCGGAAGATTCGGTTTGTGAGCGCGGCGGTGCAGACACCGATCGGGCCGGCGCTGATCGGAGCGATGCATCTGAAATGCTGCGGCGGGGCTGCGTCGAACGAGGACAACCTGCGGATCGCGGAAGTGGATGCGATCAATCAGGGGATGAAGCAGATCAGCCGCGCGGATGCGGCGGATATTCGGGTGCTGGGAGGCGACATGAATCTGGTGGGGAGCCGCGTGCCGCTGGATATTTTGCGGATGGATATCGATGTGGACGGGAGCGATCTGACACCGGCGGATCCGGTGGTGATCGGTGATGACTGGCTGTACACGTGGCGCGACTGGAGCAGCGGGTTTTCGCCGGGAAGGCTTGATTGGCTGACGTATAGCGACGCGAGCGTGCAGCCGGTTCGGCAGTTTGTGTTTGATCCGGCGCGGTTGAGCGATGCGGCGCTCGTGAAGATGGGGCTGAAGCGCGCGGACGCGCAGCCGAGCGATCACTTACCGGTGGTGGTGGATTTGAAGGTGGTGGGAAAGTAAGAGAGAGGCGAAGACACCGCCCCGAAGAGCGGTACCACTACAGATACCCTTCGTCACGCAGGGCCTGGATGATCTGATTCACGATCGGCCCCGAGACTTTGCCGCCGCTGCCGGCATATTCCATCACCACACTGATGACGTACTTGGGCCGCTCGTTGGGCTTGCCGACGAGCACGACGAACCAGGAGTGATCGCCGGAGCGGACGACGTCGTTTGGGCCGGGGCCGATGCCATCATCGTCGGCGCTGGAGCCGAATTTGAGATCGGGTGCCGCGGCGGTTCCGGTTTTTCCGAGAACTTTGACGCCGGGGACGTTGAAGATCGGATCGTGCACACCGTCGATGGAAAGGTGATTGCCAGTGCCGAGGTCATCGCCGACTGAGCCCGCAAGACCTTCCATCGCGTCTTGAACTGCCCATGAAGGCAGACCGAGTTCGATCGGCTGGCTGCGCGGCGCATCGGCGACGATGCGGGGAGTTACTCGGACGCCGGAGCGGGCGAGCGTCGCGTAGGCATCGGCGGCGTGGAGCGGAGTCCAGGTCACAGGCCCCTGACCGATGCCCATCTGGATCGCTTCGCCCATCGTGAGATCGCGCTTGTTGCCGTAGCCCTGGAGCGAACCGGGATATTCGGAGCCGATGCCGAGGTTCCACGATTGCGTCACGCCGAACTCGCGGAAGACATCGGAGATGGCTTCGGGGCCGAGACGCTTGCCGAGCGTGAAGAAGAAGATGTTGCACGAAACTTTGATGCCTTCCGCGGCAGAGAGCGTGTGGCCCAACTGCTGCGTGTGGGTCTGATCGAAGCGCTTGTAGATCCAGCACCGGAGCATGTTGGGTTCGTTGGGCAGCAGGTGGCCCGTGCAGTCGATGGTCTGGCCTTGGAGGAAGTTGCCGCGCTGGGCGGCGCCGGTGAGAATCAGGGGCTTCACGATCGAGCCGGGCGGATAGGGCTTTGCGATTGCGCGATTGAGGAACGGGACGTTGATCTTGTCGTCGAAGACCTGCTCGGGGTTTTCCTTGATCACCCGGCGCGAGACTTCGGGCATCGAGACCATCGCGAGGATGTCGCCGGTATCGATGTCGAGGACGACGGCAGCGCCCGCGAGAGGCGTACCGATCGGCATCGTTGCGCCGGGAATGCCGTGCCAATCCTGCACGACGGCGAGTCCGGCAGCAGGCGACATCACGGCCTGCACGCGGGCCTGGAGCATCGCATCGATCGTGAGCGGGACGGTGCCTCCGATGGATGCGTGGAGCATCTCGATCTCGTCGGGCTGGGAGATGCGGTCGAGGTGCTGCGTGCGCAGGCCTCGAAGACCTCGGAGCCGATGCTCCATCGTGGCTTCGATGCCCGAACTTCCGACGCGATCGCGCTCGCGGTATTCGCCTCGATCAACGCCGGAACTCGTCAGCACGCGCGACGCGAGCGCAGGATCGTTTGCGATCTGAATATTGCGGCGTTCCTGATCTTCCTGGAAGACGCGATTGCGCATCCATCCGAGAATGTGGCCCGCAACGCCTTCGACTGGAACTTCGACCGTCGTGTCCGAGCGCATCGGCATCGGAAAACGGGCGCGATCGAGCGTGACGGTTAGCGAATCGAGCGGGTAGGAGCGATCGCCGGTGTCGAAGACGCGCACACCCGGAAGGCGCGAGATCATCAGCTTGTCGGGGTCCGGGACCGGATCGAGAAGATCGGCAGCGCCCGCGAGTTCGACCTTGCCTTCGGTCAGCAGTTCGAGTTCGAAGGCGGTGGTGTCTGAGATTCGCTTGAGGACGGAGACCGAGCGCTGCTGTTCGGCGATGGGCTTCGCGGCGGCAGTCTCGATCTTCTTGAGTTCATCCTTCGTGAGCACTCGGTCCGGCCCGCCATCGGCGGACTTCACGGCGTCGCGGATCATGTCCTGACGACGGCGATCGCGGATGGAGTCGTAGAGCTGATCGACTTCGCGGACCGCGGCTTGCGCGAGGGTGTCAAGTTTCGTGCGCTCGATGGCAGAGGCGCGGGCGAGCTCGGTCATGCCGCTCTGTACGCGTGCATCAAGCAGAGCCGTAAGTTTCTCGATGATCGACGCGCGCTGCGTCGGACCCATTTCGTTCCACTGGATGCGATTTGCGCGGGCGAGTTCCTCTGCCTTCTTCGCGGCCCACGTTCCCTTGAGTACGTCGTAGTCGATGGCGACGTCGTAGCTGGGGCGATCCTGCGCGAGAATGCGCCCCTTGCGATCAACGATGTTGCCTCGGACCGAGGGAGTCCACTGCCGCGTGATGAGCTTCGACTCGGCGGTACGGAGCAATTCGTCGTGACGTGTCGTCGTGAGGCGTGCTGTCTGAATCAGTGGGAGCGACAAACCAGCCACAACCAGCCCCATGATGATCAGGAGCCGCCGGTGGAACATGCGGGGGATTAGGTTGGAGATGGACAAGGCAGTCTCAGAGGGTGTACGTTGCGGGGCGATCGTAAGGATCGGCAGAAACAGGCACTTGGCACTAGGCACTTGGCACTTGGCACTAGGCACTAGGCACCAGGGGAAACCGGGAAAAGAAAAACCCCCGGCATGTTGCCGAGGGCTTTGGTGTTCTGCCTTGCACTAGTGCCAGATGCCTAGTGCCCAGCGCCTGTCTTACTTGCACGCCGCCTTGAGCGCGTCGGCCTTGTCCGTCTTCTCCCACGAGAACGTGTCGTACTTCTTGCCGCCGACGGTCACATTGCCCGGGGCGCGGCCGAAGTGGCCGTGCTTGGCGGTGGGGCTGAAGATCGGAGCGCGGAGGCCGAGAGTCTCGATGATCTTGCGAGGCGTCAGGCCAAAGGTCGAGCGGACGGCCTGGCTGATCTTCTCCTCGTCCACCTTGTTGGTGCCGAAGCAGTCAACGTAGACGCTGGTGGGCTCGGCGACGCCGATGGCGTAGGAGAGCTGGATTTCGCAGCGATCGGCGAGGCCGGCCGCGACGATGTTCTTGGCGATATAGCGGGCCATGTATGCCGCGGAACGATCGACCTTGGTCGGATCCTTACCGGAGAAGGCGCCGCCGCCGTGGCGACCCATGCCGCCGTAGGAGTCGACGATGATCTTGCGGCCGGTGAGGCCGGTGTCGCCGTGCGGTCCGCCGATTTCGAAGCGGCCGGTCGGGTTCACGTGCACCTTGATCGCGTTATTCCACCATTCCTTGAGCACGGGCTTGAGCACGTGTTCAGTGATCTGCTTCTTGAGCTCATCCTGGCGGTCGTTCCAGCTCGGATCGTGCTGGGTGCTGAGGACGACGGTGTCGACGCGGACGGGCTTGCCGTCCTGATACTCGACCGTCACCTGGCTCTTGGCGTCGGGGCGGAGGCCGGGGATCTTGTTCGTGCGACGAACGTTGGCCTGTTGCTCAACGAGCTGGTGGCTGAGCTGGATCGCGAGCGGCATGAGTTCCGGGGTGTCTTTGCAGGCGTAACCGAACATCATGCCCTGGTCGCCCGCGCCTTCGCGGTCCACGCCCATGGCGATGTCCGACGACTGCTTGTTGAGCGCGACGAGAACGGCGCACGAGTCGGAGTCGAACCGCATGTCGCCGCTGGTGTAGCCGATTTCGCGGACCGTGCGACGCACGATCTCCGGGATATCGACGTAGGTCTTGGTGGTCACTTCGCCGGCGACAACCACGAGGCCGGTGGCGCAGAGCGTTTCGCACGCGACGCGGCTGTACGGGTCGTCCGCCAGCATCGCATCGAGGACGGCATCGGAGATCTGGTCCGACACTTTGTCCGGGTGACCCATCGAGACGGATTCAGACGTGAAAAGCTGCGTGCGAGCCATGTGGCATGCTCTCCAAAAGCGGAAGGAAGTTGAACCGCTGCCGCGCCTGGCAGTGGACCCGATTCATCGGCCCAAAAACATCGGGCTGAACCGGGGGCAGAGGATAGGCGCGTGGCGGGTTTGCCATCCATCCGTTCATCCGGATAAGCGGATGAAAGGGTTTTGGAGCCAAAAAGAAAGCCGGAGAAGACGAGGCTTCTCCGGCTTTCACATCGGATTTCTGAAGACAATTCAGGCCCGGCGACGGCGGGTCGCGAGCAGGCCGGCGAGTCCCAGCATGGATGCCGCGGCAGGCGCGGGGACGATCACATAGCTGGTCTCGTAGCCACCGACGTTGTCGTCGTAGTAGCCGGCCGCGGCGTTGAAGCCGAAGGCGTCGGCGATGCCGAGGACGAGGAAGCCCGCGCCGTCGGGGACGTCAAAGAGCTGCGTCGCGCCGCTGCCGGTTCCGGTCTTGCCGTCACCGATATAGAAGATCTGACGCAGGCCCGGCGAGTAGCTCGCCGCGGCGTAGCTCGCAAGGTCGGGATATGACATGCCGCCGGGCGCGCTCAGAGCCGAGATGTCGCCTGCCTCAATGAACACGCCGACGAGTTGGCCGCTGAGCGGGCCGTTGTAACCCGAGATCGGGCCGACTGCACCGATGTTCGTGCTTCCGGCAAAAGTGCCGCCGTCGGGGCCGTTGTCGTTGCCGCCGGCCCACCCGGCCGAACCACCGGAAGAGAACGCAGCAATTCGACCTGTGCCGCCGTTGAGTGCGATGACGTTGGCGAGCGTTCCGCCGCCGCCACCACCTGGCTGAGGAGTTGAAAGGCCGTATCCGAAGATGTTGGCCGTTGCCTTGACGTATGTAAAGCCGTTCTGAGCCAGAGCGGAACCGGCTGTCGCTGCCATCGCCAGCGCGGCAAGAAGGCTGACGCGAACACCACTGCACGAATTCGACATTTGAAAGCTCCTGTTCGTTTCCGCGGCGGGGCCGCGTCTCAATCGGTGAACACCAGTCCGTTACCATGCCTCAAGAAGGATGTGGAGGCCACCGGAGAAGAACCGAGCGAACAAATAACACGCGAGGGACGTTATTTCTGGACACGCCGCGAGTTCCTACGCGCAGAGATTCCCAATCGCGAGCTGAGCATGCGGTGAGTTGATGAACCCAGAACGCAGGAACCAAGGCCCATGACCGTGATGTGGATGTATTGGGTGTGCGGGGTGACGCTTGCGGGCTTCGGGGCTTGGCTGCTGTTTTGGGCGCTCCTGAGCGATCGCTTCGCGGGGAACAGAAAATTTCGGCGGTGTTCCAAGTGCTGGTACGACATGTCGTCGGTGGTTGGGCTGAAGTGTCCGGAGTGCGGAAAGCTCGCGAAGACGGAGTCAGGTTTGCACCGGTCGAGGCGTCGGTGGAAAGTCGCTCTCGCGGGATTGCTGATCGTCGGAGCCGGCGCTGCTTCAAATTTTGCGGGGCTGTCGCAAACTCGGGATTGGATCTACTGGTTGCCGACGTGGGCGCAGTTGCGACTGGTGGATCAGATTGGTCCGTATCCAGCCTTGATATCGCTCATGAAAGCGAAGGCGAGTGGCGCGGCGCTCTCCAAGAGCGATTGGACGAGATTGGAGAATGCGACCATCGCGGAACTGGAAGACTCGAAGCAGCAGCTCTACCAAAAAGAGATCTTGTTGAGTGCCTTTCACGGGCTCAAGAGAGAACCGATCGATCGGGCACGATTTGGCGCGGCCTCTGTCGCATATTTGCTCGCCGCTCAAGAGCCTCCGCAGACCGCGGCGCTGGTATGGGCCGCAAACATGCGCGGTCCGACATACTTTGCCGAACAGACGCTTGCAACGTTGGGCCCGCAACGCGACAGTCGCAAGCTCTCAACCGTCTTTGGATGCTTGTGCACGCAACCCGCCGATGACGAACGCGTCCGGGCGATCGCGGATGTCACCCGCCGGATGCCGTCACGCATGGGATTTGGCAACATCTATCCGATCATGAACGAGCATTCGGAGATGTTCTTCGGGCGCATCGCCGAGAACTTGCGTAAAGCGCAAGGTACGGAGATCACGGAGGTGCTCTCGCCGATGTACATGTTGCTCCGAAGCTCGACTGAAGCAAACGCGTCACGCGACGAGATCGTGCGCATCGGGGCTGAACTGCTGGCGAGCGATGATGCCGCGCTTCGCTCGGTCTGCCGCGACGTCACCGATCCAACGCACGGCGACAAGCTGTTGCCGGCGATTCCGGCGCTGGTGATGCATCTTCAGAGTGCGAACGCCGAAGCGAAGGCGCACGCGAAGAGGGCGCTCTTGCGGATTCAGTTGAGCGAGGGGTCGAATCGGATCGTCCTTGAAACTCTCGCGAGCCGCTTTTGTGAACTGAACAACTCGGGGAGAGCGGATGCGATCGAGATATTCAAATCCAGAATTCCCGCAACGATGCCGATGCTTCGGGCCAACGTGTTTGTGTGTCTCGACTCGATGGACGACGAGGCGATTCTGACCAATGCGCTGCTGGGTTTTTTCCCCGATCCGAACCGGGGCGTGGTATGGGAGCCGTCATCGGGAACAGAGTTTGGAAATCCGGAGTTGCGGGAGTTGCTGGCGCGGATGCTGCAGCGCCCCGGCGCGTCCACTGCCGCGGCGGCTTCGTGGCTTCGAGAGCGCGGCACTACGGCGATGAAGCTGAATGGCGTGCTCAGAGAAGTCGCGGCCGACAAGGGACGCTCCGGCGCAGATCGGTCCGCGGCCCGCGACGCGCTGCTGCGGATGCGCGATCGGTCGAATCCGGAAGTTGATGTACTTGAACCTTTGAAGTGAGACTGCGCTTTACGATACTTTCAACGTCAACCGATCCGGAGCGCGTAGATGACTTTGCAAGTTTGGCTTTGCTGGTTGACGGGAGTCGCGCTCGGAGGCGCGGGCGCGTTCCTGATTTGCTGGGGGCTGTTTTCCGATCGGCTGAGCGGGAGTTGGAAGAAGCGACGCTGTCGCGGATGTCTGTATGACATGACAAGCGTGTCCGGGCTGAAGTGTTCGGAGTGCGGGCGCGAGTGGCGAAGCGAAGCACAGATGCGGAAAGTCAGGCGGCGGTGGGGGATGGCGAGCTTCGGAGTTGTGCTGACGTTGGGCGCGTTCGCTTTGAACTGGTACGCCGCGGGTTTATCACTGGGGTGGGTCAACGTGGCACCGACGGGCGTGTTGGTACGCCTTTCGCCAATCATCGGACGCGAGGCGGCATTGCGGTCTGTAATACAAGTGGCCCCTGGGTGGTCAAAATCAAGAATTCCTATTGAAGACGCGACGAGCTGGACCCTTGCGCCGATGGAGCGAAATGCGATCGCCATATTGGCGGATGATGCCGCGACGGCGTCGGAAGTCGAGGTCGCGGTGGCATCATTATTTTGGATGCGTGATCGTTTGGCTCAACCCCAGCGCGTCGCGGGCCTACTCGCCAAAAACGTTTCGGGTCGAATCAGAGCGTACGGACATTGGGAGGGGTTGTTCTATTCGATCCTTAGTCGCGCGGAAAACGAAATGCCATTCGACTTGATATTGGAAGCTGTCGGCACCGAGAACGGCGGTCCACATAGTTTGGCGTCTGCACTGATCGAGAATGGCCTCTCACGCCAAGGCGCAAGGATGGTGCCCGATCTGATGTCACGCGGGTTGGTAAATGGCGTGACGTGGCCCGAATTGGAAAAAGTGAGTCCTGAAATCAAGGCCATTCTGCTGCAGCGATGTCGCGAAGTTTACTTTGCAGGGGATAGCGAGGTCCAGCGACGACTATCGCGATTTCTTCGGCCAAACGCACGGTTCGTTCCTCTGGGTAACTCTGACTTTGAAGCAATGGCAAGAGATCAAATCGGACGGATGCGTCGCGGCGAAGACACCGATGTTCTCGTAGAGGATGCATTTATTTCTGGGCAATTAAGCGAGGTTCTCACTCCCCTCATCCCCGAACTTGGCGATCTGCTTTCAAGTCCCAAGCTCTACGCCCGTGAACGCGCGAACGATGTCTTGCGACGAGTCGTGGCGTCGCCCACGAATTCACCGGCGATGACGAATGCAATAGTCGCGGCAATCCGAGAGGGCACAGACGATGCCCGCCAGTTCGCCATTCCTATCGCTTCGCGTCGAAGGGACATCGATCGCGCTCTCGTTGTCAGCGCGATCTTAGAAAATGTCGGCAAGGTTTTCGATCCGGTCACGTTCGATGCGATGTATCGCTTTGTCTTTTCGTTGGTCGTTGAAGGCGTGCCAGCGAAGACTGCGTCGCCGTCGATCAGTTTGGAATTGACGGCACGTCTGGAGCGAATTCTGAGTGAAAACGTGGCCTCGGATGGGCCATGCTCGGTCGTCAGTGCGATGTGGATCGCTCGTTTGCCCGCGATTTCGCCCGAGACCGTCAAAATCCTCGCCGCGACGATGGAGGATGGGTCAAAGAGTGCCGCGATACGCGTCGCGGCCCGAGACGCCCTGCTTCACATTCGGGATCGCCAACAGCCAGACATCAGTCCATCTGCGCCGTTGATCGAGGCTTCCGCGTCCTCTTTCGCGCGCTAATCCCGACCCCTCTCGCGGCTGATACTCTCGCCTCATGCCCGCCGATACCAGCCAGAACGGGTCCGCTTCCAAGTCACGCACATCGCTGACGTATGCCTCAGCCGGTGTAGATATAAACGAGAAGGACTCGTTCACTGAGTCGCTCGAATCGACCATGCGCAAGACGTTTGGGCCGCGGGTGATCGCGAATCCGGGCGGGTTCGCGGGGCTCTTTCGGCTTGATTACAAGAGGGGGCTTTTCAGCCGCAATTACAAGGACCCGGTCTTGGTCGCGTGCTGCGATGGCGTCGGCACGAAAGTGAAGCTCGCGGCGGACATGGGTGTCTTCAACACCGTGGGTATCGATCTTGTCGCGATGAACGTGAACGATTTAATCGTGCAGGGCGCGGAGCCGCTGATTTTTCTTGATTACATCGCCGTGCCGACGGTGGATAAGAAGATGCTCGCGGCGATCGTCGAGGGCGTTGCCGAGGGCTGCAAGCAGAGCGGGTGCGCGCTGCTCGGCGGCGAAACGGCAAACATGCCCGATGTGTATCGCGCGGGCGATTTCGATCTCGCGGGATTCTGCGTCGGAGTCGTCGAACTCAAACGCGCGATCAATCCGACGCGCGTGCAGCCGGGCGATGTGGTTCTTGGTCTGGCGTCGAGCGGCATTCACAGCAATGGATATTCGCTGGTGCGAAAAGTGGTTGAACACGCGGGGCTGGATTTGAACAAGATCTATGAAGATGCGCTACCCGCCGCGGCCCCCGCAAAACGAAAGAAGGCTGCCACGAAAAAGAACGGGGCGGGCGGCGCCAAAACCCTTGGTCAGGTGCTGTTGACTCCGACGCGAATTTACGCCGGCAACATCGTCAAGCTTCAAAGGAACTACCGCGTTAAGAACGTCATCAGCGGGATGGCGCACATCACCGGGAGCGGCCTGGCGGACAACCTGATTCGCTCGATTCCGAAGAATTGCGACGCTGTGATCGACCGCGCGACATGGCCCGTGCCGCCGGTCTTTACCTTCCTTCAAAAGCACGGCAACATCAGTGATGAAGAGATGAAGCGGGTGTTCAACCTGGGCATCGGCTACTGCGTAATCGTGCGCAAAGCGTTCGCAGAGAGCATTCAGGACCAGCTTGAGAAGCTCGGCGAGGCGGTATTTGTAATTGGCGAAGTTGTGAAGGGCCGGGGCTTGGTGCGGGAGCGGTAGTCTTCCGCACCCGATAACAAGCTGAACCCAACTGAAATTCGGTCTTTTTGACGCGCCCGGAAAGCCATAGTCCGGTACGCTTTGACCACCTGGAAAGGGGTGGAGATGAAAGCTATGCAATACGTTTCTGCAATGGTGGTAGTCGCGGGCCTTGCAACGGCCGCGAACGCTCAGGTCACGATTACCGAGGTGGATCGTCACGTCGCGGCGAACGCGTGCGTGTTTGCCCCATCGAACTATCCAAACTGGTGCGAGCACGACGGCGGATCCAATGCGACGGTCGGGCCGTGGACCAAAGGCGCGACTTTCGGAAACAGCGCTGCCGGTGATGTCGGCTACGGCAGTTCGATTACCGTCGCCAGCCAGCAAAGCGCAGCCGGATCGGACCTTATCTGGGTCACAGGCGGTGCGCGTGTCGAGGTCGATTCCGAAGGCAACTGTGGTGCAAACGGCACTGCGAGTTCGTATTTCTCTGTTTCGTTCAAACTGCATTCTCCCGCTCGCGCGGTCCTCACCGGTTACACCACCTTCTCCAGCGGCGGTGCGGAATTCCTGCTTTCGCTTCAGCAACTGGACGGTGCATTTGGCTACATCCAGAGCGACAGCTACGACGCCGAATTTGATCTGGAAGTCGGCGAATACCGGTATCTTGTTTCCGTCTCCGCGGCGGGATCGTGTTCCGGGCCGTGCTCGCACCACGAACTGCTCAGCTGGAATTCGCAGCTGACATTCAAGCCCTTGGCATGCCCGTCGGATTTCAACGGTGACGGATTTGTCGAAGACTCCGACTTCGTGATGTTCGTGACGGCGTACAACGAATTGCTCTGCCCCGAGCCACCCGGCGCCTGCCCTTGTGACCTCAACAAAGACGGCCTGGTCGAAGACGCCGACTTTGTCTTCTTTGTCAGCGCGTACAACGAATTAGTGTGCCCTTGATCGGGAATCGGGCTCGGTAATTCAGAATCCATCCAAAAACGCGAGATCTCGTGCAAGGTTGTTGCTTTGACAGTCAAGACAGTGGGGGCCCTTGCTCTCTTTTGGAGTCCTCACCATGGTCAAACCCGCGTCGCTCGTCCTTGCCGCCGGAATTGTCTCGACACTCGGTGCTGCAGCCTCGGCCGCTCCGCCGGTTATCTACAACCTCGGCGTCTTTGCAGGCGCGTACGAATCGCAGGGCTCGGCCGTAAGCCACGATGCAACATTCGTAACCGGCTACTGCAGGTCGATTGTCGGCGCGTCGGTGATTGCCCATGCGTTCCGGTGGAGCTTCTCGACCGGAATGGTCGACTTGGGGACGCCCCCTGCAATTACGTTTACGGCCGCGAACTCAATGGATTACGCCGGGCTTGGCGTTGCCGGGAACGGGGGAAACAAACTCTTCCGTTGGACGGTTGGGGGCGGCATGCAGAATCTGGGATTGCTCCCCGGGGCAATCGGCGGCGGGTTGGCCACAGGAATGAGCGGCGACACCACCATCGTCGTCGGTTGGAGTGGCGCCGCGGACGGGAATATCTACGGCGTGAAATGGACGAGCCCGGGCACGATGATCGCGCTTCCCACGCTGGCGGGCGGCACGCAGGGCAATTCGGCGTACGGAATCAGTTCCGACGGCTCGACGATCGTCGGTGGCAGCACCTGGACAGGTTCGGGCTACCGCGCAGTCCGCTGGTTGCCGGGAAACGTCATTCAGAACCTCGGCGCGCTTCCTGGCGCGACGGATTCCCGGGCGCTTGCCATCAGCAAGAACAACGGGGTGATCGTGGGAGACACGCAGATCCCCACGGGTGACCGCATATTCCGATACATCGGTGCGATGCAGAATCTCGGTACGCCGTTGGGCACGACGGCTTCGTATGCCAACAGCACGAATTATGACGGCAAGGTCGTGACGGGCCGCGCCACCGTCGGGCTGAACGACTACCGAGCCGCATACTGGAGTACCACGGTCGGCATGACACTCCTGTCGACGTATTTCACGTCGCTCGGTGGCAATCTGACGGGCTGGGTATTGAATAGCGCCCATGGCGTTTCGAACGACGGTTCGGCGATCGCGGGAACAGGAGTATTCAACGGTGAAACCCGTGCGTTCCTGATCAAGGGCCTGCCGTGTCCGAGCACAGCGACGATCGTGGACGGTCCGATCAGCACGGCGGTGTGCGCAGCTCCCTCGTCGAGCGCATCGCTCGCGATGACGATCGATGCTCCGGGCGAAGTGACCTATCAGTGGAGCGTGGAATCACCCGCCGACAGCGGTGTGTTCGTACCAATCGAGGGTTCGCACTATTCGGATACGACCGGTCTTTCGTTTGAAGTGACGGGTGTGCAGGGACCGGAGATCACCATTACCAACGCCCGTGCCGCGGCACCGGTCAAGGAAATCCGCTTTCTCCCGAATGTGACCAATCCCTGCGGCACGGTCAGCGCCAGCGTCGCGCGCATCGTGCTCTGCAGGTCGGATCTGACGTGCGATCTGATGGTCGATGACGCCGACTTTGTGGAATTCGCCGGCGCCTACGACGCATTGACCTGCCCCGGCGGAACGCCCGGACAGCCGGCATTCTGCCCGGGCGATCTCAATCAAGACAATCAGGTCGACGATGCAGACTTCGTGATCTTCGCGGCGGCGTACGACGCGCTGCTCTGCGTGTGAGGTTCTGGACAAACCAATAAAGCGAAACGCCCCGGTGGTGTGCCGGGGCGTTTTCGATTTGGCGACGGGCAATACGAATAGTGGGAGTGGTGGGCCCGCCGCCGGTGGTGGTTTTTGAGATCCCCCGCCCACCGACATGGCGCAAACCAGGCCGGTGGCATCTTGCTTTCCGGCGGCGCGACATTCGCCCTTGCGGGTTTCATGGCGCAGCCGCCTTGAAATGCCTCCGTTCGCTCTCGCGCTCGGCGGCATGTCGTTGAACTCTCCGAGTGCACCGGACGTGGCAGCCTTGCCAGAATGTCCGTCGCGTTGGGGGTGGTGAACTGGGCTTGAAGCACTTCTCCGGGCGCATCATGCATCCGTTGTCGTGCTTCGGGCGATCGGCGCGTCCATGCGCCGCGGGGCAAATCCCTTTGCAATCCCCCGCGCCGGGCAATCCCGGCGCACTCATCGAGAATCGATTCACTTGTCATTGGGCTGAAAGAACACAAGTCCCTTGGTGCCAGCGGTCTACGGATCTCTCCGCGAACCGCGGGCCAAACTCTGCCGGAGCCCTTTCGAGCCCGCGGCGGATTGATTCGTGCCTTTTCAGGCAGTTGGTCAGGCCGTCCGACCCCAGCCGACGCGGCCTTCCTCGCGGCCGTACTCGCCGCAGGCGGTTTGCGCCGGGCGGACACGGACCTCGATGCATTTCATTTCTTCCCACCGTCCGAACTGGTCGGCCGCGTGAACTTGTCCGCGAGCCTGGGGATCGTGTGGAAGCGCTCCTTCTCGGTCTTGTTCCATGCTTCTCGTCCTCTCACCTCGAGGCGATCCCTCGCCCCGATGACCACGACCTCGTTCGGCAGCCCAACCAGCTCCAGATGCTGCTTGGGCAAGGACAGGCGCCCGGCGGAGTCGGGTTCGACCCGTTCCGCGAGCGAGAAAAACTCCGCTTCGAGCTGGGCTTGATCCTGATTCGGCATCAAGGTCTCGCGTCCTGCGTGTTGCAAGTTCGCGATCCTCTCGAAGCCACCTTCTGGATACAGCCTCAGCAGCATCCCCTCCGGCCAAGGAACACAGATCCATGCTTTTCCGTCGATCCCCTCGTTCCATTGCGACCGGTACTTGGCCGGAATAGCCAGACGCTGCTTCGCGTCGATGGTCAATTCCGACGAACCGATGAACAGCACTGGAACCCCCGGTCGATAGCACTGGAACCTTCCCTCGGACTCGGAAACCCGAGGCGTCCCGCACGCCTCGACCTGCCATGGGAAAGATACCCACTTCTCGACACTTTGCAACACCTTCCCCCACGAAGTGGACGAGTTGTGTATAACTTTTGCGCGTCTTTGCGACTTGTGGATAATCTGTCGTTTCGCGCAACGTCTGCGCGGAAGACTGTTGGATATATCCATGTGCGCACTGGTTTTACGTTCCCGAAGAGCCGACGTGGGAGGCGTGGTTGAATACCTACCACTGCCTGAGTCCCGGCGGTCGGAGGCGCTCTCCGTCCTCTCGCTCCTTCCTGCGGGCGCCTTTGTCATGGCCGCAGGGTTCGAGGGGAAACGCGCTGGAGTGGTTGCGCGCAGTGTCGCGATCGTCGCGGATGAGCCTCTGATGGTCGGTGTGTCGATTCGGCGCGGGCATTGGATCGAGCCGCTGGTGCGGGACAGCCGGGCTTTCTCCGTGAGCATGCTCGATTCAGCGGATGTGCTTTCGCCCCGCAAGTTCGCCGATGAGGCATCGCGCGAGGACGACCCGTTTGACTGCATCGCGTGGGAGACGCTTCAGAGCCAGGCACCGGTGCTCCGGCGCTCGCTCGCGGCGATCGATTGCGAAGTGGTGCGGCGGCTTGACCTGGAGGCTGACTGCGCTCTGATCATCGGGCGCGTACTCGACGCCAAAATCTTCTCGGGCGTCGGAGGCAAGTAAGCGTTTCGCTCTTCAAAACAAGCGTTAGCCGTTCACGTCGAGAGCGCGACCGATCGCGATTCCGGTGGCCGCGGCATTTCGATCTCCGGGCTGGGCGTGCATCGCGAGCGTGCCTCGGGATGTGTACGTCGTCGCCGATGCGAGGGGTGAGCGAACAGTCGGCTGTTTCTCAACCGCTGGCTGCGTGACGGCACCGGCTGCGAGTCGTTGGATGCTTTGTGTGAGTTTCTCGGGACGCGAGATTGCGACCTGATCGGATACCTGCGCCGCACGGGAGATTGTGCCTGCGACGCTTTCGGCCTTGGGCTGCGGTTGGGGCTTTGGCGAAACGCCGTATGCCTGTGTGAGCCGGAGCGAAGCGTTGGTGTTGATCGTGTCCATACGTGTTGAGCGCGGGCAGTGTGATCAGAAAGCGCGGGCGACAATCTAGCGAGTCCGAGCGACTCACGTCGGCTTCGCGAGCGCGAGGCGATGAAGATTTGCGCACTCGGCGCAAGCGCTGCGCTTCGATGGGGGACACGAAGCGCAAAAAACGAAGCACTCTCCCTTTCAGGAGAGTGCCGGATTGAGTTCGCGGGCCGTTTCTGACGTGGCCCGCTCACTCGGCGTGAGCGTTTTGGGGCTATTTGGCGTTCTTGACGAGATCGGCGACAGCCTTGCCGTTATCGTCGGCGCGACGAAGCGCCCAATCGAGCGCGGTCGAGCCGTCGCGATCCTTGATGCCGGTCTTGCAGCCATTCGCGAGCAGTACTTTGGTCTTCTCGACGTCGCCGCGATCGCAGGCGATCATGAGCGGCGTTAATCCCGCGGCAGACTGGGCATCGACATTGCCGCCACGCTTCACGAGCATGACAATCACGGTCGTGGGAGCATCGCCTTCAGCGGCCATGTGCATCGGCGTCATGCCGTCGAGGTCGGTGTCGTTGGGATTGGCACCGGCCGCGAGCAGAATTTCGACCTTGTCGGCGTTGCCGGCGCGGAGCGCCGTCATGAGAGCCGTCTGGCCCCACTTGTTCTTGGCGTTGATATCCGCGCCCGATTTCACGAGACGGTTCACGCTCTCCGGATCGCCTCGGCCCGAAGCCATCATCAGGGCGGTCCAGTTGGCTTCGTCGCGCACGTTCTTTTCAGCGCCCGAGTCGAGGAGCTTCTGCACCGTGTTTGGCGTTCCCCAGCCCGCGGCCCAGATGAGGGCAGTGCGGCCGTCGCGGCTTCGCGAGTCGAGCGAAGGCTTTGCATCGAGGATTGTCTGCGCGGCCTTTTCCTGACCCGAGACGATCGCGCTCATGAGAGGCGTCATGCCGCGCTGCCAGAGCGGGCCTTCTTCGATGACAACATCGAGACGGGCACCCTTCTTGATCTGCGCGGCGAGCGCATCAACGTCGCCCTTTTCGGCGAGTTCGTGCAAGGAAATTCCCTGCACGCCGGCGGACGCGGTGGTCGCGCCTACGTCGTTGGGTAACTGGCGGACCGAGTAATAGAGGACGCCACCTGCCGCGGCGAGCGCGAGCACGGTGACGATGAAAGAGACCGGTTTACGTTCGGACATCGATGCCTCCCCAAGGGGTGGGGGCGACCGGCGCTCCGGCCGCCCGATTGATTCAGCCTAGCACAACTCTCAATCCTTCTCTTCCTGGGGTTTAAAGGCGGCTATTACCGCCGCTTGGACCTGCGGGGGCGCGGCTTCATCATGGCTGTACTCGAGGGAGAAATTGCCCGCTCCGCCGGTCATGCTCTTGAGTTCGTTTGCGTAATTGGAGAGTTCACCCAAGGGCGCTACAGCGCGGACAAGACAGGTATCGCCCGACTGCATTTCAGAATCCTGAACGCGGCCGCGCTTGGTGGACAGGTGGCCGGCGATGTCGCCCATGTAGCGGCTGGGGGCTGAGACCTCGATGTTGACATAAGGCTCGAGAAGTTTGGGATGCGCCTTGGCGACGGCCTCTATGAACGCTTTCTTCCCAGCGGTGATAAACGCAATTTCCTTGCTGTCGACATCGTGGTACTTGCCGTCGTAGAGCGCGACGCGAATGCCTTGCATCGGGTAGCCGGCGAATGCGCCGGATTCGATGATCTGGCGCACGCCTTTTTCGACGGCGGGCCAGTATTGCCGCGGGACTGCGCCGCCGACAACTTCGCTTTCGAACTCGAAGCCGGTGGGATGATCTGCAGGAAGAGGTTCGATACGGAGGTAGACCTCGCCGAACTGTCCGCTGCCGCCGGTCTGTTTGCGGTGACGGTGGTGACCTTCGGACTTGCCTGTGATGGTTTCCTTGTACGCGACTTTGGGCTGGCTGGTGACGAGTTCGATGTTGGAGTTCTTCTTGAATTTTTCCATCACGATGCGGAGGTGGAGTTCGCCGAGTCCCCGCATGACGGTCTGGTTGGTTGCGGCGATGCGCTCGATTTTGAGGCTTGGGTCTTCGGCCATCATCTTGTGAGATGCGGTCGAGAACTTGGTTTCGTCGGCGAGGTTTTTCAGTTGGATGGCGAGGCCGTAGAGAGGAACGGGAAGTGGGAGGGGCTTGAGATGGACGGTGCTCGCTTCGGGCGACTCGTGCAGGATGCCGTTGAAGTGAAGCTCATCCACTTTGCTGATCGCGGCGATCTCGCCCGGGCCGACCTCGGAGACCTCGACGTGTTCCTTGCCTTGGAGTTTGAAAAGGTGGCCGACGCGGAAAGGCTTGGAGTTGTCGTCGATGTAGAGCTCTTGCTTGTGCTTTATGGTGCCCGAGTGCACGCGGAAAATGCCGAGCTTGCCGACAAACGCGTCGGTCATGACCTTGAAGACGTGGGCGATGACCTTGGCTTTGGGATCGGGCTTGGGGATGTATTCCTCTTCGATGTCCTTGCCATCGCCATCGACGCTCTTGCGGATCTCGAGTTCCGGGGGGCTGACTTCGAGCGGGCTCGGGCAGAGGCTTGCGAAGACGTGCAGCAGGTCGTCGACGCCCGCGCCGGTCTTGGCGGAGCAGAAGCAGATGGGGACGAGGTGGGCTTCACCGAGAGCCTTCTCGAACGCGGCGTGGAGCTTGGTGGGGTCGAAGCCGGCACCTTCTCCCTTTTCGAGATACTCCATCGTGAGTTCATCATCGACCTCGATCACCTGCTCGACGATCGCCTTGTGGGCGGCGTGCACGGATGAGAAGTCGGTCTGATCGCCGGCACTGTCGTGGCCATCGTGTTCGAAGACGTTGATGACCTTCTTGCCCTTGAGTGTGGGGAGGTTGATCGGAAGGCAGATCGCGCCGAAAGTTTCGCGAATGTTCTCGACTAATTCTTCGAGCCCGTCTGCGTTCTCTTCCATCTTGTTGATGATGATCATGCGCGGGATCTTGCGGTCCGCAGCGACCGTCATCAGACGGCGCGCCACCGAATCAATCCCTTTGTGTGCATCGACCACGACCGCGACGGTCTCGACCGCCGGGAAGCACGCGATCGCGTGACCGATGAAATCCACGAGACCCGGCGTATCGATGAGATGGACTTCGTGACCTTCGTAGTCGAAGTGCACGAACGCGGGCTGCAGTGAATGCTTGTGATGTTTTTCTTCGTCCGAGAAATCGCTGACGGTGTTTCCCTCTTCCACCGTTCCCGCGCGCTTGATTGAGCCCGCGCTGTAGAGCAACTTTTCCGTGAGCGTCGTCTTTCCCGCGCCGCCCGATCCGACGAGGCAGATATTCCTCACGTCGGCGACGGAGCGGGAACCTTGGGCTCCCGAAATGTGATTCTGGGTTTGAGTGGTCATGGGTGCTTTCCTCCGTAAGTGGTTGAACTCGGGGACGCTTCCGACCGGTGATGTCTGCACGGGAGGAGTGCCCATCGGGGTGTCCTGGGGCAAGGCCTTCCGGCGCTCCAGTCTAAACCATCCGGGGCGAAGGTCAAAGGCGAATGTTTTTATGGGGAGAAGTGGTGCGGATTGAACAACGGGCAAACGCAATGCGTTGTATCTTGCTTCCGCAGTGAGCATCGCACTTGGGAAAGAAGCAGTCTGTCCAGAATGCGGCACGCCGGCCGCGGCGATTTCAGCACGGCGTCCTTCGGATGCCTGGCTGAGCCTTGTGATCGCCGGGCTCACAGGACCGGCCATTCTGGTCGTTGCGATTCTTTTTTCAACATCCACAATCACTGGGCTGAAGGGTCCGCCGGTCGACATGCAGTTTGTCGGGCCGCGGCTCACGATGGATCAGTTGCGCGACATTGCTTCGGGTAAAGCGGAATCTCCGGTTGGAATTGAGTGGTTCAGTCGCATCCATCGTGTCGACATGGAGGCCCGATCCGTGTATCCGGACGACACGATGATCGACATCGTCGCGATTTCGGACGCGCCCGCGAAGGAACGCGACATTCGTGAGTTTGGATTTCCGCTGCCGTGGCTGACCTACGGGACGGCGACCGAAATCAACAGGTCTGGAGCATCGATCAAACTGCCGCTCGCGCAGCCTGCAAAGTGGGGTTGGAACGCCGGTGCATTTTCATTGAATGATCCAAACCGAGTTCGCGTGGTACGCCCGGTTGTGGCGGCATTCGCACTGGTTATCGCCGCCACGATAGGAATTAGCGTCCGAACCTTGGCCTCGCACGCATTCCCGCGCGCGAATTCGCGTGCAGGAGTGATTTGGTTGGCGTCTGCGGTATTGATTGCCGCCGCCATGCTTTTGGCCTTGCCCACTCGTTCGATTGAATCTGGATCGCTGATGCTGGGTACCTCTGGAATTTCCACTGGCATGACGCTCGGGGACGTCCGAGGATTGCGATTGAATCCGAAGCCGATGCAGGAGTTTGCATCAAGACTTGTCGCGGCGGTGGAGCATGACACAAAAAAATTGGCACTGCCGTATTACCCGCGATGGTTCGAAACGAGTCCGCCCTTTCTTTTGTATTACTCGAATCGCGAATGGCCGATTCGGATCAGCACCTGGTCTTTGCCGTTCATGTCACCGGTCTTGAGCGTACGGACCTGTCAAGAGGTCGATTCAGCGGAGAGCCCGACGTGGGAAATATGGAGCGAGCGGGGCGGCGTCGAGTTGGTCATTTGGAAGCGGGCTTCGCATGAAGCGGTCAAGTTTCGCGCGCCGTACACGGCGATTGCGGGAGGCGCGTTGATCCTCTTCGCGCCCTTGGTTTTATGGTTGATGGGACGAGCGGTGCTTACGTGGATGAAGAGCCGTCGAAGGAATCGCGTCGGCGCGTGTCTTGCTTGCGGATACGAGCGGCAAGGAGTTGCCGCATGAGGGCGTCGGTCTGTCCGGAATGTGGGACGTACAGCGCCTCCGCCCGAGTTACCGAAGATGCATGCCTGAGCGCGTGGTGGCTGGTGCCTGCCGCGATCTCGGCCTCGCTTGTGATTGCTGCACTCTTCGTTGCCTTCACCGTTGGACATCGGTCGATTTCAAGTTCGGGACAGGCATCTTCAATACGGCTGCTTTCCGAACCTAAAATTGAGCAATCCCGAATCGTGCGGGGGATCACACTCTCCGAGCTACGGCTGATTGCCAACGGCGAGAAGCACGCGCCATTCGTTCCGAGCGACCTGCGGCCCAACGGCGACCGAAGATTTCGACTCGACATGGTTGAAGCGCCTCTTATTGTGACCGCGCTGTCGCAAATTGACGGGACAATCAGTTCCGAATTTCAAATGGGATGGCCGGTCGCCTGGTTGATCTGGCGAAGCGATCGGACATCCCCCGACTTGAAGCAGCCACCGTCTTCAGTTTTCGGAAAACCGCAGAATTCGCGATTTCAGTTTCTCTGGTTTATGTCGAGCTACTCGACTTTCCCATCAAGTGAAGTCACAACATCGCTGCTCCTACTCCACACGTCCGTGCTCGTTGCGCCGCTGATTGGGTTTGGGTTGTTCGTGTGCGCTCGGTTGGCATGGAAGAGATTTCGAGCCGACTCGCTCATGCCGATCGGAACAGGATGGCTCTTCGTGCTGTTTGTTCTGCCATTTGTGCTCTGGCCTCGAGTTTCAACTGATTTGTGCTCGTGTGTCAGCGGGCCGCGCAACGGGCTGACGGCCTTCACCGCCTCCGACGTCTTTGTCATGCAAGATTCTCCCGAAGACTCGAGAAGAATCGCGCAAGAGCTGGTCCGTGCGCTCTCTGCCGCCGGGATTGGCGACCCTGACTTCGTGATTGGTTATGGCTATTCCGATTTTCCAATTAGTGCCGGTCCGGCGCCACAGTTGCGTTTGCCGTTCAGCGTTGATGAGTATTCGGTCGGCATTTTTAATTTAATGCGAGTGTGGCAAGTAGATGCCGACGACCAGATTCCGCCCGGTCGATTTGCGAGTGTTGGACCAATGGGAGAGGTGTTCTTTCGCACTCAGTCTTCTTCCGGCGTCGGGACAACGATTCTCTCGACAAAGTCAATACTCGTGTTGATTTCTCTATGCCTCGCTCCCTTCATGGCTATTCGACTCTGGCGAATTGCCCGCGCCGATCGCTTGAATCGTCGGCACGACATGTCGAGTTGCCTCCATTGCGGCTACGACCTCCGCACTCCCGCGGCCCCCGCGCGCTGACCGCTCTTTCCTACCCTTCCTTCCCATGTCTTCAAGTGCTTCCCCCCTCGTCACTCGCTTCGCCCCCTCTCCCACCGGACACCTCCACATCGGTGGCGCTCGCTCGGCCCTCTTCTGCTGGGCCTTTGCCAAGAAGAACGGTGGCCGCTTCATGCTCCGCATCGAGGACACCGATGCCGCACGCAGCAGCCTCGAATCCGCCCGCGGCATCATCGAAGATCTGCACTGGCTCGGAATCGTCAACGATCTCGGCCCGTTCATTGCCGCGGACGGCTCAGTTGGCCAGCACGATTGGGAAGCGAGCAGTGGGCACCCACCTGTGGGCGAGTATTTTCAGGCCAAGCGCGTTCCGATCTACAACAAGTATCTTGAACAATTGGTGAAAGCGGGTCGCGCGTACCCCGCGTTCGAAAGCAACGAAGAGATCGACGCTCAGCGGAAGGTTGCGGTCGCGGCAAAGCAGACGTACCGCTATCCGCGTCCGGCCGAGATCGAGTTTGGAAAGTTCAATGCCGCGCTCGAAGCGCGCTGGAAGCGGGCGCAAGCGGGCGAGCGGCATGTCATGCGTTTCGCGGCACCGAATGAAGAAATCGTTGTGCAGGATGAAGTGCTGGGGGACGTGAAGTATGCCGCGGGAGAGATGGATGACTTCGTCATCCGCAAGGCCGACGGATTTCCGATCTACCACTTTGCCGTTGTGATCGATGACGAGACGATGGGCGTGACGCACGTGATGCGAGCGCAGGAGCACCTGAACAACACGCCCCGCCACGTCGCCCTGCAGAAGGCGCTCGGCTTCCGCACGCCGAATTACGCGCACATGCCCCTCATTGTCAACATGGACAACAGCAAGATGAGCAAGCGCGACAAAGCGAAGTTCGCGCGCAAGGCGGCGAAGGACGCGATCGCAAAGGACAAGGCGATCACAACGTCTTCGCTTTCGGCATCGACAGGACACGACGAGAAACTCGTTGCTGAGTTCCTGAGCGCCGACAACGACAGCCTGGAAATTGCGCAGGCGCTGGCAAAGCACTTCAAGGTTCCGCTCCCCGAGATCGAAGTCTGGGACTTCCGCCAGAACGGCTACCTGCCCGAGGCGATCACCAACTTCGTCTCCCTGCTCGGTTGGAATCCCGGCCTGAAGACCCCTGATGGCAAAGACCTCGAGAAGTTCGACATGCAATTCCTCGCGTCGCACTTCGGCATCGAGCGAATCGGCAAGACGAGCTCGAAGTTCGACCGGGCCAAGCTTCTCAGTTTCAACGCAGACGCGATCAACGCGCTTCCCGATGAGGTCTTTGCCTCACGCTGGCGCACCTGGTGCGAAGAGTTCGAGCCCGAGTTTGCGAAGGCCGTTGGTGCCTCGCCCGATCGCTGGCTGGTCCTCGCTCGCGCGGTGAAGCCGCGTGCGAAGACTCTTCGCGACGGCGTGAAGTCGTCTGCCTTCCTCGTGCGCCCCGACTCCGCCACCGACTTCGACTCCGCCGCGGCAGAGAAAAATCTTCTCGCGGCCGATCGCGCAGGCCTCAAACTCCTCCGCACAATTCGAGACCGTTTCGATTCCGTCAGCGACGCCGAATGGAAGTCGGAATTGCTCCATTCGCTCATTGAACAAGCCGGGCAGCAGGCCGGAACCGGGATGGGCCCCGTTTCGCAGGCGATCCGGATCGCGATTGCCGGTGCCGCCGTCAGCCCGCCTCTGGGAGAAACGCTCGCTGTCCTTGGAAAGCGTTCGGCTCTCGTGCGGATCGACGCGTGTTTGAGCAAGTTTGGCAGTGTTTCCTGAGCGGAACTCTCTTTTCCCTGCAACACCTCGGCCGATCTTCCCTCTAATGGGTGCCGTATGTTTTTCGTGCCGCCACGGCCTCCGCGCGCGGCATCGGGCTTTCGCCCGGTGTGTTTGGGAGTGGGTTCGCTCTGTCAATCAGGAGTCAATGCATGTGTGGGATCTCGAAATCGTCGTTTGTGCTTCTTGGCGTGGGCGCGATTGCCGCGGGCGTTGCGTTCGCTCCCGTTGCGACCTCGACGGCGTGGGCCGGTGAAAAAGCCGGCGTGAAGCCGGGGGCGACGCAGCCGACCAAACTGGGCGTCGGTTCATCTGCTCCTGAGTTTTCCCCGGACAAGTGGGTCAAGGGCGCACCTGTCAAGTCGTTCGAAGCCGGCCGAATCTACGTGGTCGAGTTCTGGGCGACTTGGTGCGGCCCGTGCAAAGAGAGCATTCCGCACCTGACAAAAATCCAGAAGCAGTTCAAGGACAACGTGACGGTCATCGGCATGGCCAGTTCCGAGCGGGCCCCGAAAGACGGCAACGATGATCGCCTTGCCAAAGTGAACCAGTTCGTCAAGACGCAAGGCGACAAGATGAACTACACCGTGGCCTACGAAGCCGATCGGACAGTGAGCAAGGCTTGGATGGGCGCTGCAGGCGTGAACACGATTCCTCACGCTTTCGTTGTCGGCGCTGACGGCAAGATCGCCTGGATCGGCGATCCCCGCGAGCCCGCCTTCGAGGAGACCTTGAAGACGGCAGTTGAAGCACTCCACGCCGACAAGAAAGGCAACGAGACGACCACTGAACCGAAGAAGCGCTGAGATCGATCACGAGAGCAACTCCGTAAACGCCCCGAACCGGGGCGTTTTTCATTGGCACCTTTTCTCCCATTTGGGGTGATCGCTGCGATTGCGATCCCGAATCCCGGTGTCGATTTCTGCGCAAAGGCGCGAATAACCAACCTCTTTCGCGCAGTCTCTGCAGGTTGAAAATCACGGCAAAATACTGAACGCGAAGTTCATCCGAGCCGGCACAAAAGCGCCGATCAAACAGCCCGATATCGAGCATCGGGAAACGCCGCGCGACCGAGTGTGCCGCAGGCCTCGCCCCGGGGTGCTGAAGAATGAATATTCGTCCGCTCTTTGCTGCCGCGGGTCTCGTCGTCGCTTGCTGCGCCACGCTCAACGCGAGCAACGCGGTCGCCACCAATGCTGAAGGGAACGAGCAGGCGCCGTCGCTGACGGTCGGCTCGATCGCCCCTCGCATCTCGGTTGATCGCTGGCTGAAGGGCGCGCCGGTGTACAGCTACGAGCGTGGCCGCGTCTACGTCGTCGAGTTCTGGGCCACCTGGTGCACGCCCTGCGTCGCCAGCATTCCGCACCTCACCGAACTCCAGAAGAAGTATCCGAATATCACGATCATCGGTGTGACCGCTTCGGAACAGCCGACCCGTTCCAACCTCGACGACCGGCTGACCAAGGCTGAGACTTTCGTTTCGAACCAGGGCACCCGCATGGACTACACCGTCGCCTATGACGGCAACGGCAACATGTGGTCGAACTGGATGATTCCCGCCCAGAGAGGCGGCATTCCCTGCACCTTCATCGTCGGCCCGGACGGCCGCATTGCCTGGATTGGGCACCCGCAGATGGATGACTTCGATCGCGCTCTCGAAGCCACCCTGAATCAGCCCGGCGTTCGGAATGATCCCTCGAATTGGCAGACCATCACAGTGAAGCCGATGAACGCGACCATTCCCGCTCCAAAGAAAGCCGCTCCGGGTTCCAACTCCTCTGACAAGGTCACGAGTTCGCAGCCGACCAAGATCGCGCCTGCGTCTACGCGGATTCCGGCGAAGCCGGCTCCCGCCCCGAAGAAGATCGCTACAGGACCGGTCGGTGACGATTCGACCACGCCCCGGTAGTTCGACAATCCCGAACGCTCAACAATCCGGCGTGCCCGAACCGCGTGCCCACGAAGCCCATCTCGCCGATCTGGATCGCCACGGCTGCTACGAACTCTGCGTCCAGTCCCCGCGGCACGTCGCGGCGTTCCTTCGTGCCGTGCATGGCAATCACCCCGTTATTCTCCGTGAAGACTTTTGCGGCACCGCTGCATTGAGCAAACGCTGGCTTGAGGATGCCGCACGCCTGGGTGAAAAAGGCGGGGCGGTTGGCGTTGACCTTGATCGAGAATGTATCCGGCGTGCATCTGTTGAGAAGCCCGTGGGGCTTGAACTCATGGTGGCCGATTGCCGCGGATCCCAAACCCCCTCGAATGCGACGCCAGTCCCTCAATCAGACGCGTGCGACGTCGTCTTTGTCGGCAATTTCTCGATCGGCTATCTGCACACCCGACTCGAGCTGCTGAGTTATCTCAGGCTCTGCCGCGATCGGCTCGCTCGAGGCGGAGGCGGGTTTGGTGGGGGCGTCTTCGTCTGCGATATCTACGGCGGTGCATCCGCATACAAGCTCGGTTCCATGACGCGCAAGCACCCGTCACGCACCGGCGAGATGATCCACTATCACTGGGCGCACGAGTCCGCCGATCCGCTGACCGGCATGGTAACCAATTCGATCTCGTTCAAGGTGGAGCGAGATGGGGAAATCGTGCAGGAAATGTCGCGAGCGTTTACGTATCACTGGCGGCTTTGGCCGCTCGCCGAGCTGCGGGAAGCGATGCTGGAAGCTGGGTTCGCAACAACTGAGGTGTACACCGACTGCAACATCGCGCCGGGTGAGACACCGGTAGCAGTCACCGATTCCGCCAATCTAAAAGACGACTGGATCGTGCTGGTTGCCGCCCGGCTGTGAAGTCTTTCTTCGCGACAGAGGGTGATGAGGCTTCGGCGTTTGGCCACAGTGGTTCACGCGAACAAATGCCCCGCATCGATCAGTGTCTGCATCGCTTTCGCCAAATCGGCTTCCCGAATGAGCAAATAGTCGGTGTCAAAGCTCGCAATTGGCGCGATGCTCAAGCCCGCTTCCGCCAGCGGCACAGCCAGACTTGCGATGATCCCCACCTGATTGAAATCCAGCGTGGCATCGATTCCGATGATTTTCCACGGCCCTTCCTTTTTGATACCTGCAGGCACATTGGATTCCGGGCAGATGATGCACTTCTCGGTCTTCGTCCGCATCTGCAGGCTGAATGTCCCGTCGTCCGCCCAAGCCGGCGTCGAAGCGCTCGGTTCCAGCCGCGCGTACGCGTACACCCCGGGCAGGACTCGCAACTTCAACGTGTGCTTGGGAAGCGCCATAGCGGTCAGAATACCCGTCTCGATTCCGCATTCCGAACTCCGCAATTCGAATTTCCCCGCTGTCCGCCTCGTAGAATCCCGCCCTTATGACCGGCCCGACCAACACCAACTCCTCTTCTTCGAAACCCGCGCCGGAAGCGGCGCCTGCCGCATCTGAGGAACGCTCCCTCAACTTCCTCGAACAAATCATCGAGGCCGACAACGCGAGCAAGAAGTGGGGGACGTGGGGCGCGAAAGAACCAGCCCGGGCCGATGTGCCGCAAGTGCATACGCGCTTCCCGCCCGAGCCGAACGGTTATCTCCACGTCGGGCACGCCAAGAGCATCTGCTTGAACTCCGGCCTTGCCAAGAAGTACGGGGGCAAGTTCAATCTCCGCTTCGACGACACGAACCCGGCGAAGGAAGAACAGGAATACGTCGATTCGATCATCCGCGACGTGAAGTGGCTGGGAGGCGATTTCGACACGGGTCCCAACGCGGGCGGTCTTTTCTACGCCAGCAACTACTTCGAAAAGATGTACGGGTTCACGGAAGAACTGGTCCGCAAGGGCAAGGCGTACGTCTGTCAGCTTTCTGGTGAGGAGGTTTCCGCCCGCCGCGGCACGCCGACCGTGCCGGCGACTTCGCCGTTTCGCGATCGCCCGATCGACGAAAGTCTGAAGCTCCTGAAAGAGATGCGCGACGGCAAGCACCCAAACGGCGCGATGACAGTGCGCGCCAAGATCGATCTCGCCTCGCCGAACTTCAATCTACGCGATCCGGTGATGTACCGCATCATCCACGAGCATCACCACAACACCGGCGACAAGTGGTCGATGTACCCGATGTATGACTGGGCGCATGGCCTCGAGGACTCGTTGGAAGGCATCACGCATTCCATCTGCACGCTCGAGTTCGAGAATCACCGACCGCTCTACGACTGGTTCATTGATTCGATCAACGACGGCCGCGGCCCGGGCAGTGAGTGGGGGATGCCGATCCACCATCCGCAGCAGATCGAGTTCGCGAAGCTGCGCCCGACCTACACCGTCATGAGTAAGCGGAACCTGCTCAAGATGGTCGAAGAGAAGACCGTGCAGGGTTGGGACGACCCGCGCATGCCGACGATCAGCGCGATGCGTCGGCGGGGCTATCCGCCGGAGGCGCTTCGCAACTTTGTTACTGATGTGGGCGTCACAAAGGTCGAGAGCTACATCGATATCAGCCGACTGGAAAACGCCGTGCGCGATGTGCTGAACAAGACCACCCCCCGCACCATGAGCGTGCTCAAGCCGCTCAAGGTCACGATCGAGAACTGGCCGGAAGAGAAGACGGACGAGCTCGATTTCGTGATCAATCCGGAGGATGCGGGCGCGGGCAAACGGAAAGTTCCGTTTTCCAGAGTCATCTACATCGAGCAGGATGACTTCATGGAGAATCCACCCAAGAAGTTCTTTCGGCTCGCACCGGGGACGGAAGTTCGTCTCCGCTGGGCATACTTCATTACCTGCACCGGCGTCGAAAAGGATGCTTCGGGCAACGTCATCGGTATCCGTGCGACGTATGACCCTGCTACGCGTGGCGGTGACGCCCCGGTCGGGCCCGACGGCAAGCCGATCAAGAAGGTCAAAGGCACGATCCACTGGATCAGCGCGAAGCACGCGGTGCCCGCCGAAGTCCGCTTGTTTGACCGCCTTTTCAACGCGGAGGTTCCCGGCGATCGCACCGGTAATTACATGGATGATCTGAATCCGAGTTCGCTCGAATCCGTGCAGGCGCTGGTTGAACCTTGGCTCGCGGAACACGCGAAATACAACACCGAGACGCTGGAAGGTTCCCGCTTCCAGTTCGAACGTCTTGGGTATTTCTGCGTCGACAAGGACTCCGTGCCGAACAAGCTCGTCTTCAACCGGACCGTGACGCTGAAGGACAGTTGGTCGAAGGAAGCCAAGCCGGGGGCCTGAATTCGCTTATATGCGGCGCGGTACACTCGCGGGCATGGCGAACGGATCTCGCTTGTTGCTGCTTATCGTCCTCTGCCTTGTCGCGGCGATTGCTCGCGCACAGCAGAATCCCACATCCGACATTCTCGTTCAGCGCATCGGATCGCTGCGGCACTCCGATCTCCCGGAAATGCTCGACATCGGCGTCATCCGAGTTCTCGTCAGCCCGACGCGCACCGATTTCTTTCTTGATAAGGGCCAGCCAAAGGGCTTTTCGCACGACCTGCTCACCGCCTATCGCGACGATCTGATCAAAGAGCGATCGGGACACGATCGCAAACTTACGATTGTCTTCGTTCCCGTCCCTTTCGATGAGTTGATTCCCGGGCTCCTGGCGGGCAAGGGTGACGTGATTGCTTCCAATTTCACCATCACTCCCGAGCGTGCCAAAAAGGTCGCCTTCTCCGATCCTTACATCTCGGATGTCAGTGAAGTCATCGTCAGCGGCCCGCAACCCCCCGAGATCTCAAGCCTTGATGATCTCTCCGGCCGCGAACTGCTCGTCGTCGAGGGCTCAAGCTATTTCACGCACGCGAAGGCGCTCTCCGCACAACTCGTGAAAGAAGGAAAGAAGCCGATCCGGATTCACACTCCCGAACGTCCCCTCGAAACAGAAGACATTCTCGAACTTGTCTCCGCCGGTTCGATTCCGTTCACTGCCTGTGACCGCCACATCGCGGACCTGTGGGCAAAGGTTCTCCCCAACCTGACCGTCCACGAAGGTCTCTGCCTTTCTACCGGGAACAAAATCGCCTTCGCAGTCCGTCCGGAATCGCGCGAACTGCTCAAAAGCCTGAACAGTTTCGTCGCCGACCACAAGAAAGGCACGCTCCTTGGCAACATCCTCTTCAAGCGATACTTCGTCGACACCCGCTGGTGCAAGGACGCGCTCAAGCCCGCTGATCGCGGCCGCATTGAACGCCTCACGCAGGATTTCAAGACCTACGCCGCCAAGTATGATTTTGATTGGCTGCTAATGGCGGCCCAGGGCTATCAGGAATCGCAGCTCGATCAGGCTTGCCGCAGCAGCGTCGGCGCGATTGGTGTCATGCAGGTACTGCCGAGCACCGCCAAGCAAATGGACTGCGGCAATATCGATGTGGCGTCCAACAACATCCACGCCGGCATCAAATACATGGCCTGGCTCCGCGAGAACTTCTTCAACGAGCCAGAACTCAAGCGCGGACCCAAGGTCGATTTCACGCTGGCCGCGTACAACGCGGGGCCCGGCAGGATCCGACAACTGCGGGAGAGAGCCAAAGCCGAGGGGCTCGATCCCAATCTCTGGTTCGACAACGTCGAACAGATCGCGATGCAGGAAATCGGCATCGAAACCGTGCGGTACGTTCGCAATATCAATAAGTACTACGTGGCGTATGCGTCAATGCTCGCGATGCGGGAAGAGCGGGAGAAGTAAGCGCATCGCGCCGGCCAACCACAGGCAACCCGCATTCCGCATTCAGAAATTGGTTACTGCCCCTGCGCCAATGAATACCCCTTCACCCCATCGAAAGTCCTGAGAAGCTCGTACGAACAAACCGTAAAGCTCTCCGCCACTCGATCCATCAGCGCCACGCAGCGGCTCTGCCCAAAGCTCCCCGCGGTCACGCCATCCTTCAACTCAAACCGCACGCGGTAGTAATCCACGCATTCCGTGTAGACACTCCCCGTTGGCCACACTTGTGTGCCGCGGTTTGAGATCAGCGTCAATTTGAACGGCGTATCCGCCGCCGCCCGCTGCATTTCTTCCGCAAGCGCGAGTGGGCTCAAGGGCGAATCCAGATAGATATCGCACCCGACCACCTGCGTGACCAGGTTCTTGAACGTCCGGATCATCCGCGGCCCGCTCGGTTTGGGTTCTCGCACAAAAGTCGGAGCGGTTTGCGCCGGCACCTCTGCCGCAGGAACTGTCTTCGGCTTGTTTCCCAAGTTATCGATGATCGCCTTGGCGAACTCTTTCGTCCCCACACTCGGCTTGCCCTTGTCGCCGAAGTCGCCGGTGTGCACGCCGCTCTCGAGAGTTGCCAAAAGCGCATTCTCGATGGTCGCCGCTTCCTTGTTCAGCCCGATGTGCCGAAGCATCATCATGCCCGACAAGACCAGGCTCGTCGGGTTCGCAATCCCACGTCCCGCAATATCCGGTGCCGTCCCGTGCACAGCTTCGAAAATCGAGATGTGATTGCCGATGTTCGCGCTCGGCGCAAAGCCAAGTCCCCCCACCAGCCCCGCGCACAGGTCGCTCACGATGTCGCCCTGCAGGTTCGGCAGCACGATGATCTGATACTGCTGGGGCTTGACCACCAGGTTCAGGCACAACGCATCGACAATGACGTCCCCCGTCTCAATCTCCGGAAAGTCCTTTGCCACCGAACGGAACCGATCCAGAAAGAGCCCGTCCGTCATCTTCATGATGTTGGCTTTATGCCCGCAATGCACCTTGGTCGCGCCGATCTTGCGCGCCGTCTGGAATGCAAACCGGTGCACCTCATCGCATCCCGGTGCGCTGATGAGCCGCTTGCACTGGATCATGTCGTTGCTCAGCCGGTGCTCAACGCCGCCATACGTGTCCTCGATGTTCTCGCGCACAATCGCAAAATCAATCGCGATCCCTGCCTTCGAATACACCGTCTCCACGCCCGGCAGCGTTTTGAAGACGCGATAGTTCGCGAACGCATTCCACATTTTCCGGGCAGTCACGTTGATGCTCTTGCCGCCACCGCCGGAAGGCGTCCCCATCGGCCCCTTAAACAGAATCCCGCTCTCCTCCGTCACGCGGATCGCCTCATCCGTCATGCCGCGGCTATTCCCCTCCGCGAACACGCCCGCCCCCATCCGCACTTCCCGAAAGTGCACATGATCCATCACTCCCGCCGCTTTGAACAGCTCAAGCGTGGCGTCCATGATTTCAGGCCCGATCCCGTCGCCTTTGGCAACCGCGATCTGCAGTTGCTTGTCAGAGCTCGAGTTTGGACTGGAGTTGGAATTCGCGGTGGAGGGGAGGGTCATGAAGGCTTTCTGCTGGCGAAAACCGAAATCGGTTCGGAATCCGGTAACTCGGACTTTGGCAGGTTCATCCAACGGGCCGTCAGCCCCATCGGAGGGCCAAACAATAGTCTGAAGCCAACCGCAAAAGGAGTTTGGGAGATGTCCACCACCAACCGCGATCATGCCCTGAAATCACTCGCCTTCGCACATTCGATCACGCAAAAAGCTATCGCCGACTTCCCCGATTCCAAGCTCACGTACCAGCAGTCGCCCACCGACAACCACGCCCTCTGGACCATCGGCCACCTTGCCTGTACCTACGCCTGGTTCAAGTCAGTTTTCGACGGCGCGATGCACCCGCTTCCCGAAAACTACAACGCCCTCTTTACCGGCAAGAGCAAGCCCAGCCCCGACCACAAGCAATACCCCGCTCTCGCCGAACTCAAGAAGAACTACAACGAGTCCTACGAAGCCTTCATCGCCGCGGCAAAGAAACTTTCCGACACCGATCTCGCTCAATCCCCCGCGATCAACACCGGCGGCTTTTGCAATGACAAGTTTGATGCGCTCGATCGCGCTGCCTGGCACGAAGGTTGGCACTGCGGCCAACTCTGCGGCGTCCGCAAAGCGCTCAACCTCCCTGGAGTGTTCTGAGCCGTTTCGCGACACAATTCCGACAAAAATCCCAGACAACATTCAAACTCGGCAATTTGCCCCTAGGAACGCAAGGCAAAGCGGTATCGCACGACCCGTTTCCGTGAGGGCCGAGAACAACTCCTCGGTCGACCTGCTGTTCTCCTCAGAATTCATTGGAGTTGGACCACACCTCGGATAATCTCGCCGATGACGGTTGGAAGTGCTCATCCGTCATGCCAGGCGGGCGGAGCCGGGGCCGGCGCGGCCCTCGCCAATATGGCAAGCACGATGTTGAAAGCGGGTGTCTGAAATGTTCCGTATCTCGAGACACCGGCGCAGCGAGGTATCGCTCGCACTGATCGCCTGCTGCGTTTCGACGGTGTCCGCCGCGCTCGGCGAGGGTCCCGCAAAATCGGACAACGTCGGCATCTACGAGCCCTGGGAAATCCTTGAGCAACGTCTGCCGGAGGCCGTCCTCGGAGCGAAGGCGTTCGTGCGCCCGACCGGCGGCAAGCAGATTCTCCTCGACACCGCCAAGATTCAAACGCAGCTCGCCGGCGCGCCGGACGAGAACGCGCTCGACGCCGTCGGCCTCCGCGCTGCTCCGGTCGTGATCGCGCTTCCCAGACCCGACGGCACGTTCGAGCGGTTCGAGGTCGTCGAGTCATCGATCATGGCGCCTGAGCTGGCGGCACAATTCCCCGACTTCAAAACCTACGCGGGCACTTCGCTCGATCATCCGCTTTCCCACGCGCGCATCGACATTACGGCGCTCGGATTTCGGGCGCAGGTGCTCAGCGCGGATGGTTCCTACTGGATCGATCCAGTCACGATGGGAGACACCAACCTCTACACCAGCTACCGAAAGAGCGATCTGGCGGCGCATCACGATTGGACGTGTTTCGTCGCGGACGATCCGAATCGACAGATTGGCGTGCCGCACGAAGACAATCCTTTTACGGATCGCACCTCGACCGGCCCCACGCGACGCGACTACAGCATCGCCATTGCCGCGACCGGTGAATACACGGCATTCTTTGGTGGCACCGTCGCGTTGGGGCAAGCGGCGATCGTCAGTGCGGTGAATCGTGTGAGCGGGGTGCTCGAGCAGGAATTGGCCGTCCGTCTGGTTCTCGTCGCCAACAACGCAAGCCTGGTTTACACCAACGCCTCAACCGATCCGTATTCCAACGGCAACCCATCTTCGCTCTTGACTCAGAATCAGTCGAACCTCACATTGGTCATCGGGTCTGCGAATTACGACGTCGGCCACGTTTTCTCGACCGCCGGTGGCGGGCTTGCCTCACTCGGAGTTGTGTGCGTTGCTTCGAGCAAAGCCCGGGGCGAAACCGGCGTGAGCACTCCAACCGGAGACGCTTTCTACATCGATTACGTCATTCACGAACTCGGTCACCAATTTGGTGCGAATCACACGTTCAATACGTCGGCCGATCTCGAAAATCGAAACGCCTCCACCGCGTACGAACCGGGCTCGGGTTCGACCATCATGGCCTACGCCGGCCTTGAAGGTTCCGAAAATCTGCAGTCGCATTCGGATCCCTACTTCCATCACGCATCGCTCGATGAGATCACCGCGTTTCTCAACACGCAGGCGTGCCAGACCAGCGTTGCAACCGGAAACACTGCTCCAACGGTCTTCGCCGGGGCCGCGTTCACGATTCCGACGAACACCCCATACTTGTTGATCGGCGCCGCCACCGATCCGAATCCCGATTCGCTCACGTACTGCTGGGAGCCACACTCGCTTGGTGTTGACACATTTCTCACCACGCCCGACAACGGCACGAGCCCGATCCAGCGCTCGCTGCTTCCGACGAGCTCGAGCATCCGCCAATTCCCCAGGAATTCAAATCTCATCGCAAATACGTTCATGGTCGGCGAAAAGCTGCCCGCTGTGAACCGCACCGCACCCTACCGACTGACCGTCCGCGATGGCAAAGGCGGCGTCAATTCGTCCTCCGTCACAATCACTGCGGTAAACACCGGTTCTGCCTTCACTGTCACAACGCCCAACACCGCGGTGACGTGGGCGGGACTCTCGACGCAGAACGTGACATGGAACGTCGCTGGCACGACTGCAAATGGCATCAATTGCGCCAGCGTCAACATTCTTCTCTCAACCGACGGCGGCAACAACTTCCCAACGATTCTCGCGTCGGCCGTTCCAAACAACGGGTCTGCTTCGATTATCGTGCCCAACACCGCGACCACGACCGCACGAATCAAGGTCAACGGTACAAACCACATCTTCTTTGACATCAGCAACACCAACTTCACGATTACCGCTACGGCCGCACCCGCAGCACCCACGACCCCAGCTGCTTTGCCGACCAGCGTTTGCCCTGGTGGAGCGTCGTCGCTCTCCGTGAATGCCCAACCCGCCGGAATTGTTGTTGATTGGTTCACGGGTTCCTGCGGCGGCACGCTCGTCGGCACCGGCAATCCGCTTGACGTCACGCCGGCGACCACGACGACCTATTTTGCCCGCGCCCGACGCACTTCGGACAACGCCGTTTCAGCGACATGTGCCTCCACAAGCGTGACAGTCAATCCAAACCCGGTCGCGCCGACGCTTGCATCCCTGAATCGCGACAACATCTGCAAGTACGACTCGGGAAACATCGTCCTGTCCGTCACAGGCGGCTCGGGCACAACGATCCGCTGGTTCTCCGGCTCCTGCGGCGGAGCCCTCGTCGGCACAGGCAATGGTCTTTCGATCGCCTCGCCAACCTCCAGCACGGTCTATTTCGCCCGATGGGAAACTTCTTGCGGCGTCTCAAGCTGCGCCAGCGTGACGTTCCACATCCGCAATTGCCCCGCCGACCTCACCTGCGATGCGCAAGTCGATGACAGCGATTTCGTCGTTTTCCTTGCCGCCTACAACCTGCTGGCTTGCAGCGACCCAGCCATGCCTGCGGGTTGCCCGTCCGATCTCAACGGCGACGGCTTCGTGGATGACGCGGATTTCGTGATCTTCCTTGCCGGATACACCGCGCTGATCTGCCCATAGTCGTGGCACTGCCTTTCCGGGCGGTGTGCCTTCGTCTTCACTCGCGCGTTGTCGCTCTCTTCAATCGATCCCGCACCGCTCTCCACACCGGGTTCGTGCTCTCATCCGGCGGCGTGACAATCACGATCAACTCCGGATGCATCGCATCCGCCTCGCGCAGCGCCGCATACAACCGCCGCGCATAACCGCGAGCATCGCCGGGCATTGAAATGACGTGTCGCTTCGGTCCAGATCGGATCTCGTCGGGCGAGTGCGTGATCAGTACACACTCGCGTTCGACAGTCGCAACAGCTTTATCTACATCCGGCGCCTCAACCATCACCGCCTTTGCCTGGGGCGAGTAATGCGAACTCAATTGCCCCGGGGACTCCGCGGACGTCGCTGCGTTGGGAATTGCACTCACCACACCGCTATCCGCGCACTCCACCACGCGCCCCAGGACTTCGCCGATCACGGCCGCATCAATCAACCCACTCCGCAGCACCCGCGCCATGCCGCCGACCACCGACACAACCGTGCTCTCGATTCCGCCCGTGCAAGCGCCGCCATCGAGAACCAACACATCCCGTGCTTCAAAGGCTTCGCGCACATGCTCCGCAGTGGTGGGGGAGACAAACCCAGAGACGTTCGCGCTCGGCCCAACCAGCGGCCCGCCGAATGCTTCCAAAAGCGACAGCGTTAATGGATGCGACGGACAACGTACCGCGACATTCGGTCCGCCGCCCGTCACGATCCCGGGCACCGAAGCCGCCTTCGGCACCACGATTGACAATGGTCCCGGCCAAAACCGTTCTGCCAGCTTTTGCGCATCTTCCGGCCACTCGGCCGCGACTCGTTTCGCCATGGCCTCGCCCGACACATGCACGATCAAGGGGTTGTGCGCCGGTCGCCCCTTCACGTCAAACACTCGTTGAACCGCGGCTTCGCTCAGAGCATCCGCGCCAAGCCCGTACACCGTCTCGGTCGGAAAAGCGACCAGTCCGCCGCTCTTGAGCCGCGTCACCGCCTCTGCAATCTGTTCGGGCTGCCCGTCCACGGGAATCCAAACTCCAGTCCCGGCGCAAGTCTTGCCGAAATCAATACATGCAATCCTACGGTTGGTGACCGCAAACCAGCCCGTCACCGCGCGTAAAGTACTCGGCAAGCGATCGGAACGCCGATCGCACGCGCTTGTCCAGCATATTCGAGCAGAACGGAGTCTCTCATGCTCTCTCGCTTTAACATCACCCGCGCCTCCATTGTCATGGTCGCCGCGGGCCTTCCCAGTTTCGCACTCGCGCAGGTCAAGGACGTCGCGCCCTATCCCGCTGCCTTCATCGCATCCGGCGCTGATGTTCACTCGGGCGACACCGCTGCGTTCTATCGTGTCGCAACCGCCGACGCAGGCGTCATTGTGAACGTCGATGGGGAAAGCGCGAACTGGTCGCGCATCAGCTATCCCGCCGGTTCCTTCGCCATCGTCCGCGCCGAAGACGCGACGTACGACCCGGGCACCAAGGAACTCAAGCTCGCCAAGCCAAGCAAGCTCTTCGCCGGCAACAAGACTTCGGGTTTTGCAGGAAGCTGGAAGGCGCTCCTCCTCACGCCGCTCCCCGCCGGCACGACTCTCAAAGTCCTTCAAGTTGAAGATGGTGGGAACGGCACAGGCGCAGTCGCCTATCGCGTCCCTGTTCCCGCCGATGCTCGCGCGTACACCGAGACCAAAAACCTGCGCAAGGCAACACCCGCTGAAGTCAGCGCCTTTCGCTCGAAGGGCGGAGTGATCGCAGAAACCGCTGCCGCAGCGCCCGCGCCGGTAACCACGACCACGCCGTTCGCTCCCGCCACGAGCACGCCCGCGCCGACCACCCCGAGCCAGCCGGTTGCCGCGGCACCAGCGACCACACCTCCCGCAACAACGCCCGCTGTGGACAACAGCCTCGTCGCTCCGGTGAACACCACCGGTGCCGGCGGCGCGCCCTCCGCTCCCGCAGCAACGCCGACCACGACAGCTCCCGCAACAAATGCCCCCGCGCCCGTAACGATCGATCAGAGCGCGAATCCGGCCAGCGCAACTCCCTCAACAGCAACAACGCCCGCACCCGTCGCTGCTCCCGCAGCAGCAGCTCCAATCAGCCCAAGCATGCGGGCCGCGGCACGTATTAAGGAACTCGATCAGGCCTTCGATCGCGTCAACAACCAGCCGCTCGGTGAAGCCGAATACGAGACTCTGATTTCCGAATACGAGCGCACGATCCAGCAGCTTTCTGGCCAGCTCAGCCCGCGCCAGAGGGCGCTGCTCGAGCAGCGCCTCAATATCCTCAAGTTCCGTAAGGATCTCCGCCAACAGCAACTCGCTCTTCTGAACGACAGCGGCAGCGCACAGGCACAGAATCAGCAAGTCCTCCAAGGTGTCGCGCAGGTCGAAGCCACCCGCGTCTACAGCATCGTTGGGCAGTTGCAACCGAGCACTGTGTACAACGGACAGACGCTGCCACTGATGTTCCGTATCCAGAGCGTCGGCACGAGCGTGCCGCGCACACTGGGCTACATAAAGCCCGATCCGCAGTTCAATCTTGAGAGCAAACTCGGACAGATCGTGGGCGTCATCGGCGAAGCGACGGTGGACAAGGATCTCAAGCTGAACGTGATCACTCCGGTCCGCATCGATCTGCTCCAGGGAATTCCCATGCAGCAGACGCAGCAGCCCGCCGTGCAGATCCCGCCGGCGCCTTCGGGTCAGTTGCCTCCGCTGCAGGTCGCTCCGCAGCAGGCTCCGCCGCGTCAGCCCGTCGTTGATATCACGAAGTAATCGAACGGAGACATCGGCGGCGTCGGTTCACGGCGCATGTGCTCCAAAGCGCGAACGCAATCGCGCCCGGCGCCGGCACAACGGTGATGTTGTCGATGGTCGCGCGTCCGCCCAGCGTGGCGTTCGTCCCGTATTCGCCATCGATCGCCCCAGCGATGTTGTATTGCGCAAACGCTGGGTTCCACCCTGCAATGGTCCGCGTGTCGTTCACGATGAAATTTGCCGAGTTTGCGAGCCGTACTTGCGACTTGATCTCGCCGGTATTCGTGTCGATCTGGAGCGACATGAAATACCACGTGTTCGTGGCCGTGATTGCCGAAGTCAGCCGGATGAATTGAAAATCCTGCGGATCCGCGCTTGTCTGGACATATAGCGACCAGTTCTTGAATGTGCTGTCCGCGTACAACGTCACCTGCGGTGAGAAATTCGGGTCGGTCCCGCTCCACTGGAAGAACCCGAGCGCCATCGGCCAGCCGCCGCCGTTCTGGTTGTTCGAGTTGTCGAAAATGTCGTAGCGCACGTTCGCACTGATCGAAACGATCGAACTCGGCTTGACGCCCGTCACGATTCCCTGGCTCGTCCCGACCGAGCGCGTGGTCTGGAAGGCTTTCGTCGTTCCCGTATGCCCGGTCGTCGTGATTACAGTCCCCGAAGGACTTGGCGACGTTGCCCCGGGAATTAGGGTGCGCGCGTCGAACCACTTCCCCGATGGAAAACTGCCGGCGGCGTACGACTCAAAGTTGTCCGTAATCGCCGCATTGGCAAAAGCACTCACGCATGAAATGGTCAATCCGCCAAGGCAATAAATCGAACGCATCAATCTCTCCTTTACAATTCCAGCGCGCGTCTCACGCGCCAAGCCACATCCCTCGAACGCCGGTCGTCGTCGTCAGATACGACTTTGCCGCTCGAGCCACCTCGGTCACAATCGCGTCGTCCCCCTCCACAGCCCACTCCCGTTCCCACAACTCGCTGAAGAGCACCCGCTCGCGGCAGACAGTCGTAATCAGAAACAACGCGAAGTCGATCGCGTTCTCCAGCTCTACGTGCCCAATTTCGTCCGCGAAATCAGTTAGCAGTCCGCGCGCAAACCGGGCAAACTCATCCCGTCGAGTAAATTGCGACGTTGTCAGTGGCGTGCCTTCCTGCCGCAAGAACAACGCGACAGCCCGGATCAGCCAGCGCCGGCTCCGAAATGCCCACACCGTCATCCGCGTGATCCACTCGAGCCGGTCGTCCAGCGACATCGAGTCCCACCCCGGCGAAGCCATCGCCCGCCGTAGCCCTCGCTGCAATCCCCGATAGTGCCGATCCATCAGCGGCGCGATCAAATCGTCCTTGCCCCGAAACCTGCCATAAAACGCCCCGATCGAACAGTCCGCAGCGTTTGCGATCTCTTGCACACTCAGCGTTCCAAATGGCCGAGTTCGGAGCAGGTGGTTCGCCGCAACGAGTATCCGCCGCCGCGTTGCGCGGCTGCGCCCCTGTCGCGGTTCCAAAGCACCCAAGTCTTCCGCGTTCATCCACATAATCGAATTAGAATACCATTCTATTTCGTTTGTGTCAACGGCATTTCTGAGTCCGCAGGGGATCGAATTTGAATTTTGTTAGGTATCTTGTGAGTCGGCAGAGTTGAATCCGAGATCTCAACTCCCACGCACGAACTGCATGATCTGAGTCGCGCCATCCGTCAGCGTCAGCTTTGACCCGTCAACCTTGAAGTTCCGCACCATGCCGAGCGCATCGAGGTACTGGCGCTCCAGCTTCATCGCGTATTCCGGGCCCGCCATCATCGTCGTCCCTGTCGGCGCAAGCTTGAAGTCGCCCTTTGAAAGCGCGTCCATATTCAGCGACGACATCATCCGGTTGACACCTGCAAAACCCGAGACCTTTCCGTCCGCGCTGATGTCCAGCGTTGGTTTCTTCGCGGAAGCATCCTGCGGCACAAGCATCGCGAAGCTCTTGTCCCCGATCGAATCAAGCGTCCAGTTCCCCAGAATTGAACGGATAGCAGTCGGCCCCTCAACCACTTTGTCGGAACTCGATCCACAGCCCTGTCCGATTGCGAGCAGGGGCAGAATGATCAGCGCGGAAACAAGTGATTTCATCGAGAGCTCCTTCGAAGAGATTCTAATGCATTTTGAGACCGCACCGTACCATGCCGCATGGACGGTTCGCCCGACGCCAACTCCAATATCACCCCCGACGTGATCGTGGTTGGACTCGGTGCCGCGGGCTCCGCCACGCTTCTCACGCTCGCGCAGCGTGGCATCCGCTGCGCCGGCATCGATCGTTTCGACCCTCCGCACGACCAAGGATCCTCGCACGGCCTTTCTCGCCTCATCCGCCTCTGCTATTTCGAACATCCCGATTACGTCCCGCTGCTGCACAAGTCCTACGAGCGTTGGCGTGAGTTGCAGGCGACGACGTCGTCGCCCGTTTTTCGTGTGACCGGGGGCCTGTACATCGGAATGCCTCACGATCCCTTTGTCCTTGGCTCGCTGAACAGCGCTCGCACGCACGGACTCGCTCACGAGTTGCTTGCCGCCGATGCCGTGTCGTCTCGATTTCCCCAATTCGTGATGCATTCAGGCGAGCAGGCGTTTTTCGAACCAACGACAGGCGTGCTTTTTCCTGAAAATGCCATCGCGGCAACCCTCTCCCGAGCACGCGAACTCGGGGCGCAGACGTTGACCCACGAATCCGTTACGAAGTGGAGTGCGAATGCCAGATCCGTGGAGATTCACACAAATCGGCGCGTGCTGCACGCCGCATCGGTCGTGTTCTGCACCGGCGCTTGGATGCCCCAGATCGTTCCCGAATTGAAACCTGTTCTTTCGATCACTCGCCAGGTGCTTGCGTGGTTCCATCCTGCGGAAAGTCGCGTTCTTCACACCCCGCAAATGCCCGCGTGGGCGATCAGTGAGCCCGACGGATCGGCTCACTACGGGTTTCCAATGTTTTCGCCGGAATCCGCCGGTCAAATGCCACCCGGTGGCTACGGATTCAAAGTCGCCCTGCACAAGCTCGGGGATCCATCTGATCCCGACGCCGTGGATCGACGCGTGCGGGATGACGAAATCACCTCGCTCGCGGCGTTTCTGGAATCCCGCATCCCGAGGGCCATTTCCGCCGACCGCAAACTCCTCGATGCCAAGGTCTGCCTCTACACCAGCACGCCGGATCAGCACTTCCTGATTGACCGCCATCCCGCGCACGAAAATGTTGTTGTTGTCTCTGCCTGTTCCGGACACGGTTTCAAATTGTCGCCGGCCATGGGCCTTGCCGCCGCAGACCTCGCGACGCAAGGAACAACTTCGCTTCCCATCCAATTTCTTCGCTGGCGCACGCGAGCAACATGATGCGAGAGCCGTTCATACTCGAAACCCATCAGGAAATCGCGCGGCCACTCCCCAAAGTCTTCGCGTTCTTCGCAGCACCTGAAAACCTCGAAGCTATCACTCCTCCGTGGCTCAATTTCCGCATCCTCACGCCAAGCCCGATCCGCATGGCAAAGGACGCCATCATCGAATACAAGATCCGACTTCGCGGCATCCCTATCCGCTGGAAAACCCGCATCACCGAGTATCAACCACTCCACAAGTTCATCGACATGCAAATCCGGGGCCCCTATTTGCTCTGGGAACACACCCACACCTTCGAGGCGATGCAGTCGCCCGACGGCTGCGAAGCGACTCGAATCCTGGATCGCGTTCGCTACGTTCCTCGCGACATACCGCCGTGGGTGCCACTTCTCGGCGGCGCGATCCATCGGTGGATGGTTCGTCCGGAACTCGAGCGCATCTTCCAGTACCGCAAAGAGCGAATCGCTCAATTCCTCGGCGGCGTAAACGTTCCTCTCCACATCTGATATCCGACTCCGACCATCCAGATGGTCTGTGCAAGCACGAACGCGCCGAACCCGTGCACGCTCATCGGAAGCTTTCCCAACAGCAGAAGGGTGGGCGCGCCGATACCCGCGAGAATTCCGAGAACCGCCAGCCCCCGTGCCCCGTCGCGCCAAAGCGAATACGACCACGCAGCAAGAGCCAGCGAAAGCCCGAACACCCCGATGAAGTCGCAGGCGTGATTCGCCTCCATGCAGAGTGATAGAAGCGGGCGCACAGATTCCACGGTGACTGCGTCGCTCCCAGCGTAATGGCGTGCAAGGTTCGAGAGCACAATGCCGTTAATCGCCGCGGCACCGATGAGCGAGCCCGTTCCAACCGCAAACGAAACCAGCCCGAACCGCACGGTCATGCGATCAAGCCCGCGCGATTGAGCGAAACCCCAGAGTGCAAGGGACACCAGTGAAATGATCCCCATCAGCGTGCCATGGACGAAGGTGTTGAACGTCGCCTGCCGCGCAATGTCCTGAAGAAGACTGGCGGTGTCGTGAGCGTGTGCCTGCGGGTGAATCGCCATGAATCCGACCATCGCGCACGAGGCCACTATGAGCAAAACGCCGGAATCGTGCTCAAGTTGTCGGAGGGCGAGTGGCGACGCATTCTCTGTCTGCAATTCGGTCATCGGGCGACTCCGTGTGATGACCAAGCATTCGAGCGGCTCCGTGCTCGAGTCCATGCCCAGGAGACCCTTGAGCCGCGTTGCCGGACAGTACTCGTAGAATGTCCGGAATCTCGGTGAGAGGTGAGAGGTGAGAGGTGGGGGGTGGGGGCGTGGGGGGGCGGGGCAGAGGCGGAACCTTGGCGGACGACATCGACAAAATTCGAAGTGAAGATCGGCGCGTGACCCGCACGCGCGGCGCGATTGTTGAATCGTTCAATCATCTCGTTCGAGAGCGGTCCTATCGAAGCATCCAGGTGCCGGACATTCTCGACGAGGCCGGGGTCGGGCGCTCCACCTTCTATGAACACTTCAAGAACAAGGACGCGCTGCTTCTCCAGTCCGCGTCGCGTTTCTTCGAGGTGCTTGCGAATGCCGTGAACGCCGACTGTGATCCGTGCGCTCTCACGCACGTGACTTCGCATTTCGCTCAGGTTCGCAAAATGGCCAAGGACCTTCTCGCCGGCCCCGCGTTCGAATCGATCGCGAATGACATTGCTTCCAGAATTCGAAAGACTCTGCGCACGCGCGTCGCGAACTCGCCATCTTCAAATGTCGTCCTGATCGATCTCGGCGCCACGCAGATCGCGTACGCCCAGCTCGCTTTAGTCCGTGAATGGCTGCACGCGCTTGAACCCTGCAGCCCCGGGCAGCTCGCGTCGCTCCTGCACCAGACTTCGGTTGCCATGGCCGACGCGATCGTCAGCGCGAAGTGAGCCCGCCGCCCGCAATCAGACGGTCAGTTCCTTCCGCAATTCCTGAATTGCCTTCTTCTCCTCGCGGCTTTCCGTGAGAAACAGATTCAGGATGCCGCCGCTGGCATGCGCGACTGCTTCCGCATGCTTGATCAGATCGTCGCGGAACGTTGCGAGCTCGGTCGCCGAGAGCTTCTTGCGGAGCTCCGATGCGTACATCTTCCACAGCGTGCGGCCTTCGGGCGTCGGGCCCTTGTTCAGCCAATCCTTCAACCGCGCGAGCACTTCGCTCTCGCGGGGGATTCCCTGCTGCGTGGCCGCGTGAACGACCGCGTCCGCTTCGGCGCTGCTGATCGAGCCATCCGCCCACGCAACCTCCACCAGCGGGAAAAGTTTGAATGCCGTCAGCATCTCGCCCTTGATGTTCAGGCGAAGCATCCGCTCGAGAAATTCATCGTTCGTGATGCCCGAAGCCTTACTCAGCTCGTCTTTCGCCATTTTGGTTTCGAAGACATTCCGGAGCTTGTCGACGAGCGCCGAATCGCGCGTGCGAAAGTAACCTTCTTCGAGGCTCTGGGCACGATCCTGAAACGCATCACGCGACTGGGAAAAGCTCATTCTCAAAGCTCCTTAGCTCGCGCTGATCGCGCGATCGACTCGATAACCCCTTTTCGGCCTGCCGGATTGAGGGGAAGCGGGGGGAGTGATTCTACCGGCATCAAATGGCCTTGGCCGCCGCCACCAATCCATTATGATTGGTTCATGACGATCCTCCTTTGCGGCATTCTGTTGCTCGCGGCACCCGACCCGAAGCAAGACCCCAAATCGGCTCCGGATTTCATCGACGTCGTTCAGGCGAATTTCGCCCGCTGGGATCTCAATCACAACGGTGCGCTCTCTCCCGAAGAAGTGGATCGCTGCGTTGTCGAACAGTCCATCAAGGGTGACGAAGCTGCCGCGATCGGCGCCATCAAGACGATGTTGCGAATGGGATACTTCGTTCCCCCGTTGACGCTCGAGTATTTTCAGACCGCCGCGCCCAAACCGAAAAAGGCGAAGGAAAGCGAGACCGCTGAGCGCTCGGAAGTCCGCATGTTCGGCGGCCCGAACTGGAACAAAGGATTCGAGGTCGCAAGGAAGCGCATCGCCGATCCGAATCGCGATCTCTTCCGCTCGTCAGTCGTCGATCTGAAGCAGTTCAAACAAGGCGCTCTTGGAGACTGTTACTTCGTCTCCATGATCGGCGCGCTCGTCAACAAACAGCACGACGCAGTGAAGCGCATGATCACCGTCCAGCGCAACGGAGATCTGAAAGTCGCCTTCGCCGACAACGAAACCATCGTCATCCCGCCGCTCACCGATGCCGAAATCGCCACGTCTTCTACCACCGGCGAAGAAGGCACCTGGGTCGCGGTCTTCGAAAAAGCCTTCGGCACGCTCCGCCAGGCCCAGTTTCCCGAGGATCACAAAGAGGGAGTCGCCACGGACGCCATCGCCTTCGGAGGCACAATGCTCACCACGATCCGCGTTCTGACCGGACACGATTCGGAAGAATTCGCGATCAAGTCGTCGGTTCAGAAGTCGGGCAACGGCGAATACAAGTTTCAATTGCGCGCGCAGCCTCAAGAGCTAGCCCGCATGACGCGCGAGAAACTCAAAGCCGCGATCCAGAAAAAGAAACTCGTCGGAGCAGGCACCTACCCCGAAGACCTGCCTCCTGGAATTCCAGATCGTCATGCCTACGCGATTATCGGTTATGAAGCGCAAGGCGATCAGGTCGTCATCTGGAATCCGCACGGCAACACGTTCAAGCCCAAGGGCGCTCCCGGTCTCGCGAACGGCTACCCAACCGAGTTCGGCGTCTTCAAAGTCCCCATGAAGGATTTCGTCAACATCTTCGGAACTCTGGAAATTGAACTCGACGTCTCAGCCACGACCACCGGCGTTCGTAGCGGCAAGACCAGCGGCGGAAAATAGCCCCCGCATAATTCAGTCTTCGATGGCTCGGATCCCTGCGTTTTCCCATCCGGCGCTGCGAGCCTGCAACCTGCCTAAAATGTTAGTGGCAGCTAGCAAAGGAGTTCGCTCATGCGTTTCGCCCATATCACGATCGCTGGTCTGACGGCGGGTGCCGCGATTCTCGGCGCGTGCCAGAATCAGCAGCAGGACAACATCCCCACGACGCAGGCCCCGCTTACTCCCGGCGGCGTGAAGCTGAATCTCGTGAAAGATCAAACCACGCAAGCGCAGGTACAGGAAGCCTTCGGGCCGCCCGACCTCGTCACGCACAAGGACGGCCAGCAGATCTGGACCTACGACAAGACCAACTTCGATTACGAGAAGCGATCGGACTACTGGACGCTCATCCTCGTCGGCGGGGGTGGTGACCGCGTGCGCTCGAGTTCGCGTTCCACACTTCTCATCGTCTACTTCAACGACAAAGACGTCGTCACCGACTATCGCCTGAGCGCGCTCAAGTACTGATCGGAGCAAGATCCGATGCAGGTCCAAATGCGGTATCACATGAATTCGATGTTGCTGAAAGCTTTCGTTGTCGCGGGCCTGACAGTCGGCGTCGCGATCACCACGCCGGGCTGCGCTGTGGACGAGCAGTACTCGCAGACCGCGCTCAACGCGCTCCAGACCCGCGAGTTTGATTACGCCTTCGACCCGACGTTCGATGCAACCGTGGGCGCGCTGTTCGATCTCGGCTACACCATCCGCACCTCCGACAAGAGAGGCGGCTTCCTGAGCGCTGTGAGCCAGAACGGAATGGTCCAGATCAAACTCGATCAGGCCGGGCCCAAGCGCACCTCCGTTCGCGTCAGCACGGGCTTCGCGGGACAGAACCGCGTCAACAAGGAACGCATCGATGAAATCCTGAACACCATCGATCGCCGGCTGACGGCCTCGAATGTGCAGAGGACTCCGTGATGTCCGGGCGTGCGCTCGTCTTGATCGGCTTTGCGCTCCTCTGTGGCGCGTTCGCCGGCTGCGAAACCACGCCTCCGCTCACTCAAACGCAGTGGGAAGCAATCGAGACGCGCAAGGTCGAGGGCAATCGCGACGATGTGTTGCGTGCCGCAAGCGCCGTGATTCTGGATCAGGGCTATTTCTACACGGCTTCCGACCAGGCCGCCGGGACCGTCACGGCCGCGAGAGTTCCGTCCTCTCAGCGCGATGAGTTCCAGCGCACCGGCGGCATGACCGGCCCGGCGATGGTGGACACCATCTCCATCTGGGTCGTCCAAGCCTCAACCTCCGAGTGCAACCTGCGCGTGCAATACCGCGACTTCGGGAGGCACGTCGAAAGCCAGGAACGTGTGACTAAGTTTTGGAACGCAGTGCAAAGGCGGATGTTGAAGCAGGATCCGGTTCAGCCAGTGGAAACGGGAGGGGCACGATGAAGTGCCTCGCCCTCATCGGACTTCTCCTGGTCGCAGCGCTCTGCGGCTGCGAAGCAACTCCGCCAATGACCGCAACGCAGATGGACGCGCTGCAGGTCCGCGAAGTGGAAGTCCCCGCCGATCGCGCCTTTGCCGCGGCATCCAGCGCGCTTTTCGACGCCGGCTACCAGATCCACGTCTCTGACGCTGATGCCGGCCTGCTCACCGCTGAGCGCCGCGAGGATCCGGCCGTCGCTGTCAATGCAACGCTCGTCATCCTGACCGCGATCCTCTCAAAAGGAGGCGGCGCCCAGGACAAACCTCCCGACTATTACACGATTTGTATCGAAGTGCTTCCCCGCACCGCTGATCACTCCGACATCCGTATCCGCCCGTTCTTCAACGGCCAGGTCCAATCGGCCGACAATGCCGCGGCACGCAAGACCGTTCAGGAAATCTGGACACTCATGCAGCGTCAGGTGCTGATGAAAGAGCCTTCCAAGTAGAAGTGCGTTCACGACTGGTGAATGAAGCCGGAGCTGCGATCGCGGGTCAGTTGGATTTTCTGCCGCCTTCCGATTTCACGGCACACTCAACTGCGCACGCCCTCCGAATTCTGGTATGCTTAATTTTCTTTCATCTGCGGCCGGCCTCTCTGGCTTGATCCGGGTGCTCGCGCGAAAGGCCCATTGAAGGTTTCCCTTAAATCCTCCCTCAGCTGGCTCTTCGCATTCATCCCTGTCAGCATCGTCCTCGAGCACCTGCATGTCCCCGCGCCGGTGCTGTTCTTTTCCGCTGCCATCGCGATCATTCCGATCGCGGGACTCATTGTGAAAGCGACCGAGCAACTGGCGGAGCGCACGGGCGACGCCATCGGAGGCCTGCTCAACGCGACGTTCGGCAATGCTCCCGAACTGATCATCGCTCTGGTCGCTCTGCGTGCCGGATGCTTTGACATGGTCCGCGCCTCGATCATCGGTGCGATTCTGGCCAATTTGCTGCTCGCGATGGGAGTCGCGTTCTTCCTGGGCGGCCTCCGAAATCACACGCAGGAATACAACCAGGGTGCGACTCGTCTTTACAGCTCCATGATGCTGATCTCGACGATCAGCCTCGCGATTCCGAGCGCATTCGCCCGCTTCCTGACCCCTCAGGACACGATGCCCGCATCCAAAACGGTCAACCTCATCATCGCCGTGATTCTTCTCATCGCTTACTGCCTTTATCTTGTCTTCCTGCTCAAGACCCACCCCGATTTCTTCAAGAGTGCGACCGGCGATCCATCGGAAGACGAGCACCGAGGGCCGAAGTGGTCGCTTGCACGCGCTATCGGCACGCTCATCGGCGCATCGCTTCTCGCAGCGTGGATCAGTGAGATTCTCGTCGGCGCCGCTCAGGGCACCGGGGAAGCGCTGGGCATGTCGCAGGTTTTCATCGGCATAGTTTTCCTCGCCCTGGTCGGCGGTGCCGCAGAGAGCGGCTCGGCGATCGCCATGGCCCGCAAAAACAAGCCCGATCTGACGGTGGGGATCGCCATGGGCAGCAGCATTCAGATCGCCCTGTTCGTGGCGCCAGCACTCGTGCTCGCCAGCTACTTCATCGCCCCGCACCCGCTCGAGCTCGCTTTCAGCCGCGCCGAAGTCGGCACGCTCTTTCTGACCGTGCTGATCGGCGCGCTGGTTGCCGGGGATGGTCACGCGAACTGGTACAAAGGTTTTCAACTGATCACCGTCTACATCATGTTCGCCCTCCTCTTCTACTTCCTTCCCACTCATTAGCTCCACACGCAATCCCATGAACACGCCCGATTTCATGAAGTCGTCCAAACGCGTTCTGACTCCCAACGAGCGCATTTCTGAGATCCTCTTCGGCCTCATCATGGTGACAACGTTCACCGGATCTCTCAGCGTCGCCACCGCCGGACGCGACGATGTCCGTGCCATGCTCATCGGCGCCGTGGGCTGCAATTTCGCCTGGGGCATCATCGACGCAATTCTCTATCTGTTGGGCTGTCTCGCCGAGAAGGGGCACAACCTTCGAACGTTTCGCCGCGTGCGCAGCGCGGGCGATCATGCCGCCGCGACACTCGCAATATCCGGAGCTCTCCCCCCAGTCGTCGCCTCGATCCTCCAGCCCGACGAGTTCAAGTCTCTGCACGAGCGGCTGCTCCAACTCCCCGAGCCCCCGCACTTTGTGCGATTAAGCAAGGAAGACTGGATCGGCGCGTTCGGCGTTTTCCTGCTCGTCTTCCTTGCAACTTTCCCGGTTGCGATCCCCTTCCTCATCATGCGCAACGCCACGCCCGCTCTCCGGGTCTCCAACGCCATCGCCATCATCATGCTCTTCGCTCTCGGTTTTGCTTTCGGCCGCTGCGTCGGACATCGACCGTGGCTCTACGCCATCTCGATGGTCGTCCTCGGCATCGCCCTTGTTGCTCTCACCATGGCGCTCGGTGGCTGAATGCGTGAAAACCCTGCTGTTTCTTACTTCTTCTTGATCCCTGGAATCAAATCCGTCACCTTTTTCGCGGCATCGTCCACCGCCTTCTTCCCCTGCTCAACCGCTTTCGCCGCGTTCTGGCCGCCGATCTTTTGAATCAGGCTCGGATCCGCGAGCACCTTCATGTCGAGCTTGTCGAGCTGCCCGAGATTGGCCAGCCCGCTCTGCAGTTCGCCGAGGATCTCCGCCGGCAGAATCCCGTTTCCCTTTTCCGAAGCCGCGGCAAGCACCGCTTGCACGATGATCGACGAAAGCTGTTCAAGCGTGACGCCGGTGCCCGCCACACCGGTTCCGGTCTGCCCGACATTCTCAAGCTTGATTTCTTTGATCGGTATTTTGATCTTGGTCAGATCGCCGATCGCGCCGGGGCCGCCGATTAGGTCAACGCCCACGTTGATGTTCTTGAGCGACAATTCTTTGATGACAAACTTCTTCTCGCTCCCGCTTCCTTTGGAAGTCGAGCCGGAGCTCAGCTTTTTGAGGTTGTCGAGGATCACATTGAAATTCGCCGCTCCGGACTTCTTCTCGAGAGAGACGTTTAAATTGTCGAGCGTTAGCCGAGGCAATTGGACCACAGGCTCGCGCAACGACGAAAGCGTTACCGCAACCCCGCCGCTGCCGAGCGACATGAACGGCGATGAGCCGTATCCCGGCGGATTGGCGACTTTCAGCCCCGACATCGAAAAAGTACTGCTAAGAATGCCGACGCTCGCCGAGTCCAGAGTGGTGGGGACACCAAGCGCGTACGTCCCACCGGATTCGATCGCGCGTCGCGCGATCGTGTCGATCGAGTAAAAAGCAAAGATTATCGCCGCGATGCACAGGCAGACGAGCAGGCCGACGATCGCGAGAAGCTTCCGAAACATGAGCAATCTCCGAAGGGAATAGATGGTACCGTGTATCGGTCAAAGTTTTGAAGGCGCGGCAAGAACGAAGGGACGCTCGAATGACAGGCTTGCAATTCAACTTTCAAAAACTGACTTCCTCACTTGTTTTCGCGTCCGTCCTTCTCGCAACCGGCTGCTCGTCAAAGCTTCGAGTTCTCGACGATGCCACGCTCAAGCAGATGGCAGCCGAGGATGACGTCAAATTCCGCGAAGAATTCCAGGCCGGTATCGGTCGCCTGATGGAACGCATCACGACCCGCATGGACAGCGACAAGAACACAACGGTTAACGTCCTCGCGATCTCGGGCGGCGGCGACTACGGCGCCTTCGGAACCGGCTTCCTTGTTGGCTGGGGTTCTGCGCCGGCCGACTTCAAACGGCCTGACTTCGATTGCGTCACGGGCGTCAGCACCGGCGCTCTGATCTCCCCGTTCGCCTACGTCGGTACCGACGAGGCGTACCGCACCGTCGAGAACTTTTATCGCAACCCCAAGAGCGACTGGGTTTCGATGCACGAGCCGTTCTTTTTCATGCCGTGGAACCCTTCGTTCGCGACGATTCCCGGTTTGCGGCGCGATCTGACGGGCGTGATCGATCAGAAATTCGCCATTCAGATGGCCGAGCAATCCAGGAACGGAAAACTTCTGCTCGTTGCCGCGTCCAATCTTGATCTCAGTCGCCAGCGCTACTGGCACATGGGTCCCTACGCCGTTGAAGGCGCGAAGACCGGCGATCTCGAGCCAATCCACAAGCGGCTGCTCGCATCGTCCGCGATCCCCGTGGTCTTCCCCCCCGTCGAGATTGACGGGTTCCTCTACGCCGACGGTGGCGTGACCGCAAACGTGCTCGTGCGATTGCAGCCGCACGCGCCGAACGGTTTCATCCAGACGTGGCGGACAAGATATCCCGGCAAGCCTCTCCCTCGCCTTCGCTATTGGGTGATCATCAACAACCAGATGCAGCCTCCCGGCAGTACCGTTCAGGAAAAGTGGACCGATGTCATGTCGCCTGCGCTCGCGATGTCGGTCCGCTCCGGCACCATGGCAGAAGTCCGCTGGCTCGCGGCAGAAGCCATGTACGTCAACTCGCAGTTCGGCGCCGACATCGAAGTGCGCGTGGTTGCGATTCCGAACGACTGGCGTCCGCCCGTCAAGGGGGACTTCCAGCAGAAGACGATGGATTCTCTTGCGACGATGGGGGAACGCATGGGGGCCGATCCGGCATCGTGGGAGCTGTGGTGCAGCAAGAAGATGTCGGACACAACCGAGGCAGAAACTGGTCTTGCCGAGGAGAAATCGAGATAGTGGGCCGCTCGAGCACGCGATCCAAGTGGGCGATCGCCGCGGCCCGCAGCGCCTGATACACGGCATCAAAGTCGGCGCCCTCACTTTCGAGTAGCCGGTCCGCCGCCTCAACCAGAGCCGCCTCGCGCTCCCGCTGTGCCGTGGCATCGCGGGCGCAGTCGGGCGAGTCCGGGCGGCAAACGCGTTCGTCCGAAGTGTCAGAAAACGGGTTGGATTCGGGGAGAGCGACCATGGAGATATCTTACCATGCCCCGTCCAAATTGGAAGTGTTTTGTTTGGTTTGTTTACATAAACCCTTGAATAACAGGAATTTGCGGATCGAATTTTTGTCAGACGGTTAACCACTCCGTCTTTCAGGGGTTCCCTGCCTGTCGTGAAACCCAATTCACCGGTTTCGAATCCAAGTTTCAGCGCAGGAAGCGATCAATCAAAGAAGGGACGAGCCGGTCGCTCCCAACGAATGGTGTCCTCAATTGGCGCAAAGGAGCGCTGATGAATCTCTCTGCGAAGACGTCCGTTTCGCGTCGCTTCGCTCGGGCGTTCGAACAGTCCAATAAGACCCTGACCGCCCAATCCAGCGGCGCGATCGACCGCTGGATCGCGCGCCGCCTCTTGAACGCAATCAAGGATCCGCCGATTTCCATCGTGCTCGGCAACGGCGAAGAAATCCGATCCGACTCACACGCACCGCGGATCGGACGAATTGTGCTCCGAACCCGGCGCGCCCTTATCCGACTTTTTCTCGATCCCGAGTTTCAATTCGGCGAGTTGTACAGCAGCGGCGAAATCGAAGTCGAGGGCGATCTCGTCTCCGTGCTGGAAGCCGCGTATCGCCGCTACGGCGCGGGCGATGGCTTCGCGAAATACGTGCCGCGCTGGCTCGATCGATCCGCCTTTAACTCGCTCGGCCGCGCACGCGAGAACATCCATCATCACTACGACATCGGCAACGACTTCTACCGTCTCTGGCTCGATGAGCGCATGCTCTACACATGCGCTTACTTCGCTCGCGCGGGGATGACGCTCGAAGAAGCGCAGCTCGCAAAGATGGAGCATGTCTGCCGAAAACTTCGTCTGAAGAGTGGCGAGACTGTCGCCGAAGCTGGATGCGGCTGGGGCTCGCTGGCGCTCTATATGGCCAAGCATCACGGCGTCCGCGTCCGAGCGTTCAACATCTCGCACGAGCAGATCGCATTTGCTCGCGAACGCGCACAGTCAGAAGGCCTTGATGGACTGGTCGAGTTCGTCGAAGACGACTACCGCAACATCTCGGGCAAATACGACGCATTTGTCTCCGTGGGCATGCTTGAGCACGTCGGTCCCTCGCGCTTCGGCGAAGTTGGCGATGTCATCGATCGCGCCCTGAAGCCCGACGGCCGCGGCCTCATCCACACGATCGGCCGCCACGTGCCGATGAAGACCACCTCGTGGATCACCCGCCGAATCTTCCCCGGCGCCCGCCCGCCCGCACTGAGCGAAATGATGAACATCTTCGAGCCCCGCTCGTTCGTCGTGCAGGATGTCGAAAACCTCCGTCTGCATTACGCCGAAACTCTGGCGCACTGGCTCGCGCGCTTCGAGGGCCATCAAGACCAGGTGCGAGCAATGTTCGACGAGCCCTTCGTTCGTGCCTGGCGGCTCTACCTCGCCGGTTCGCTCGCCGCCTTCACCACCGGCTGGATGCAGCTCTATCAGGTCGTGTTCAATCGCGTCACCAGCAACAACGTAACACGCACCCGCGAGCACCTCTACCTCGATTCCGAGCTCGACGCCCGATCGGAGGCATTACTTGGAACACTGTGAGATCCTCATCGTCGGTGGGGGACCCGCGGGCTCAACTTGTGCGCGCAGCTTACGCGCCGGGGGCCACGATGTTGTGATTATGGACAAAGCAACCTTTCCGCGCGACAAGATCTGCGCCGGCTGGGTTACTCCGGTCGTCTTCGATGAACTGGGGGTCGACAAAGGCGACTACGCGCGCTCGCACGTGCTGCAGCCCATCACATCGTTCCGAACCGGCATGATCGGGGGCAGCGTCGTCGATACCAGCTACGAAATTCCGGTGAGTTACGGAATCCGTCGATGCGAATTTGATCACTATCTCCTTCAGCGGTGCGGCGCAAAGCTCCGCCTCGGCGAGAAGGTGGACTCGATCGAGCGCACCGGCGAAGGCTGGCTCATCAACGGCGCCCTCACCTGCAGCCTCCTCATCGGCGCAGGCGGACACTTCTGTCCTGTTGCGCGCATGCTCAGGAAAGATGAATCTCCCGATGAGCGCGAATCCGTCGTCGCGGCACAGGAAATCGAATTCGAACTCACCGGCGAAGAAGCCGCCGAATGCGATTCTCCCGGCGTTCGCCCCGAACTCTGGTTCTGCCCCGATCTTGCCGGCTACGCCTGGTGCTTCCGAAAAGGAAACTTCCTCAACGTCGGCATGGGTCGCGAAGGTGGCGATGGGTTGACCGCGCAAATCAAGGAATTCTGCGAGAGCCTTCGCGCAACCGGCAAGGTGCCCCCGCGAATGCCCCGCGCCCTGCACGGCCACGCATATGTACTCGGCAGCAGTTCAAAGCGTCCGCGCGTGCGCGATCGCGTGCTGCTCATTGGCGATGCCGCGGGGCTTGCCTACGAACAAAGCGGCGAAGGAATTCGTCCCGCCGTGGAATCCGGCCTGATGGCTGCCGCTGCGATTCAGGCCGCTCATGGTGATTACAGCGAATCCAGCCTGAAACGTTTCGGAGAACGAATGGAACAGCGATTCGGCTCCGGAAAGAATCGGCATCGCTCGCTCTTCCCACGAAAAATCCGCGAATGGGCCGCTTCAAAGCTCATCCAGAATCACTGGTTCGCCAAGCGCGTGGTCATCGAGAGGTGGTTCCTGCGGTCGGAATTGCCCCGCGTTGCCTGAAACAGGCCTTGGCGGACACCGTGCCGCGACAGTTCCGTCGGATTCGCACGACGCTGCCGCGAAACCCTCCGTCCCGGGATCGATTTTGTGATTGACCCGGAAACCCTTTCGCAGTAAATTCAGAACACGCTCTTGGGGTTGTTCCGGGACGATCCAATCGCTTAATTATTGAATGATGAGGTATGTGCGATGCGAAGTCTGTTCATCGGCTCGATACTGATTCTCTCGCTTCTGCCAATACATTCCTTTGCGCAAGTGCGAATCGCCGCCAAGCCCGCTGATCGCGCCTCCGTTCGCTCATCGGTCCTGGCGCCAAATCCGTTTTCCAGAGTGCAGCTCGGCCGCGTGCGCAGCGGCGGGCAACCCATCCCGTTCTCGTCGGTCACGATGTATGTTGCCGGAACCGCAAAGGGGAGCGGCGCCGTGGCGCTCGGTTCCACCCAGGCGGATGAAAACGGGAACTTCGCGCTGCTCTATGTGCCGACCGCGAATCGAAATTCGGTGTATTACGTGGTTGCGGACGGCCCGCTCCCTCGCATTCGCCTCGCAACGGTGCTTGGAATCGAACCATTCGGCGGACCGATCACGATCAACGAGCGTTCGACCGTTGCAACCGCTTGCGCGATGTCGCAGTTCATCGATGGAACCAGCATCGGTGGCAAATCCCCCGGCCTTCAGAACGCCGGTGCAATCCTGAGGAACCTCGTTGATGTCGAGACCGGAGACGTCGCCGAGATGCTCGGCACTTCCCCGAACGGCAGCGACAACAGCTCCATGGCAACGTTCAACTCACTCGCCAACGCTCTCGCGGGCGCAGTGCGTGGGCTCAACGCTCCGGCCCTGTTCCTCGCCGCGACCCCGCCCGGCGGACCGATCCCCACCAACACACTCGACGCCGCGATCAACATCGCGCACTATTCATGGCGTCACGCAAACGCACTTTTCGAGATTTCGACCGCGACGGAGCCCTACACCCCCGCGCTCGAGGAAGCGCCAATCACCTGGACGCTCGCGCTCAAGTACATCGGCAACGGGCACGAATTTGACGGCCCCGGTGCTCCCGCGTTCGATGCGCAGGGCAACGCCTGGATCAACAATAACTATGACTACCGGAGCGATCACTCCCAGCCAACCTGCGGCGGGCGCCTCGTCTCAAAGCTCACTCCCACCGGCCAGGATTATCCCGGCGCGCCTTACGACGGAACCCCAGCGGGGGTCGATGGCGCCGGATTCGGAATCTGCCTCGATCCACAGGGACGTGTCTGGCTCGGAAACTTCGGCTTCTTCGGAAACTCCTGCCCCTGTGAGCTCGCGCCGCCCGCGAACAGTGCGTCGCTCTTGTCGTCAGCCGGCGCACCGTTGAGCCCTCCCGGCGGCTTTACGCAAGGTTGCATCGCCGCCCCGCAAGGAACGGTTTCCGATCAGTCCGGCAACATCTGGTTCGCCAACACCTGCGGCGGCAGTGTGACTCGATACGCAAGCGGAAATCCGAACACCAACTGGGTCTTTGATCTCTCCACAAACACCCTCGCATCCCCCGGCGATTGCCCGCTTACAACGGCGATCAAACCGTTCGGCGTCGCGATCGACAGCGCTGGCAATGGCTGGGTTTCTCTCAACCGCGACGACGCGGCCGTTCTCATCTCACCCAGCGGTCAATTCCTCGCGCAGTCGCCACCCGATTCGCTCATCAAGGCGCCCATGGGCATCGCCGTGGACAGCGTCGGCGATGTCTGGGTCGCGAACTCCGGAATCGTTGATGTGCCCTGCATCACATGCAGCGACGGCGACGATTTCGGCTACGGACCTCTGCTGCCCGATCTCACAAAGGCGTCCGTGACCAAGCTCAGTTCGAGCGGCGCTTTCCTCGGCAACTTCGCCGGAGGAGGCATCTATATCCCGTGGGGCATCTGCGTCGATGGCGACGACAACGTCTGGGTTGCAAACTTTGGTGGACAGCGCGTGTCGGCATTCCGCGGCGATTCGGGGGAAGCGATTGCCCCCGACGGTTTCCACAGCGATGCATTGATCCGCAACACCGCTGTAACGATTGATCCCTCGGGCAACGTCTGGCTCGCGAACAACTGGTTGACCCAGCCGCCTCAGACCAATCCCGGTGGCGATGGCATGGTCGTCTTCATCGGCATCGCGGCACCAGTCAAAACGCCCATGCTCGGACCGGTTCGAAAGCCCTGAAGCTCATCCTCTGCCGCCGAGTCAAATCAATGGCGGGCGCGCTTCTTCGCAGCGATGCGGACCGCATCGGGCGTGCGAACTTCGCTGGCGAGGCCAATGAGCTGAAGGCTCCGGATCAGCATGTAACTCATGTCCAGTTCCCACCAGCGCAGCCCGTGCCGAGCGCTCGTCGGGAACGCGTGATGGTTGTTGTGCCAGCCTTCACCGAGCGCCAGGATGCCCACGATCGGGTTGTTGCGGCTTTCGTCGTGGCTATCAAACGGCTTCCATCCCCAAAGATGGCAGACCGAGTTCACGCTCCACGTGATGTGATGGCAGATCAGGATCCGCACCAGTCCGCCCCATAGGAATCCCAGCAGCACGCCGCCCCAAGACATGGAAAGCAATCCACCGAGCGCTGCCGGAAGGGCGAGTCCGAAGAGCACCCAGAAAACAAACTGCTTGTCCGCCAGCGCCACGGGCCGATCGTTCCGCAGATCGCGCGAGTACTTGCCGAGCCCTTTTGAGGCCGGACCGAAAAGCCAGCCGACGTGCGCATGGAACGCGCCGCGTAGCGTCGCGAAGATGCCGTCTCCCCACGAGCCGTTGAGCGCCATGTGGGGCGAATGCGGATCTTCTTCGGTGTCGGAATGCTGATGGTGCTTGCGGTGTTCCGCGCACCAGCGGATGACCGGTCCCTGCACCGCCATCGAGCCCGCCACCGCGAACAGATACCGCAGCGGAGCGGGCGTCTTGAACGACTTATGCGTGCACAAGCGATGGAAACCCACAGTGATCCCCAGTGATGAGATCAGGCCCATCCCCAGTGAGATCCAGAGGTAATACCAGTTGAACGCGATGCCCCAGAGCAGCCCGATCGCCAGGCCCAGGCCGACGAATGGCAGCAGCACCGTGATCAAATTGATGATGATGAGCTTGCGCGATGCAAATTCACGCGTGTCCGCCAGCGAGTCCGCATCGGACTCGTGAACCCCCGTTGGTGCCGCGTGCGTCGTTTTCCTGGTCGCTTCGCCCGATGGCGAAATGAAAGCGGGCGCGGCAACGCCACGAATGGGTGCGGAAGTTTGCAGAGTTTGCATCGGCGCTCCGTCAACCCGAAAGACATGCCAGAATGAGAAGTGGTGCCTGGAGTCTGCCGTGCCGGGGTTGCTGCAGCATGGTACGGATACCCGGTTGGGGTAGTTCTCTCCGAGCAGCCGAAACGGACTGAATCGGTGAGAAAGTGGGAGATTTATGTAGGGAAGAAACCCGGCGCCACAGGCGCAGCTCGAAGCCGCGCATCGATCGGCAACATGAAGCGAAAATAAGTCGGTCGTGCCGCTATTTGGTTTCTGGCTCGCTGAAGAAACCGCCGCCCGCGTCCTTGAGTTTCCCCGCGCGAACAAGCGCGAGCCAGATATCGTCGGGAAATCCATCCGGCGGCTTCATCGCATCGATGTTCGAGTGCCGCCCGCCCGAGGTGTAGCGCCCGCCGAGTCGCGACTCATCCGCGAGACGGCTCACTTTGATCCGCTTGTGGAATGCACGCATCGCTGCATCGAGGTCTGATGCCGGAAACTCCCGAACCGGCGCCGCCGCCGCGGCAGCCACCTTGCCCTCGATCGTGTCCAGCAGAGTTTCCAGCCCGCCGATGTCCCGGGATTGAATCACTTGCTGAAGTCGCTCATTATCGTTGGTGAGCCGGGAAAGCAGGCGCGAAGCGAGCGCCCAGTTCTCCGCCGCACTGCCCTTGTTCGCACGGAGGTCTTTCGAGACGGAGCGGACTTTCTCAAGGACGTTCATGGCAAAGGATATCGGCGCTCACGGACAAATGAGTTCGTTGTACGCCGCAACAAAGATGACGAAATCCGAATCCTCGACGAGCCCATCGCGGTTCAGGTCAGCCGGACAAAGCGCCGGCATCGCCGGATCGGCGCAGTCCAGCATGTTGTACGCAACGATGAAAATCGTGAAGTCCGCGTCATCAACAAAGCCGTCCGCATTCAGATCCGCGACGCAGCCGGACCGCAAGACCTCCCCGGTGTCGTAGTTGGCGCAATACAGATTCCCCGCGGCATCAAAGGCCAGCGCATGGGTGTTGGGAAATCCGGTGCCGACCTGAACGAGCGTATCGGAAGGCGTGACCCTGTAGAGCGCGCCGGTCGATCGGTTGACCGTGTAGATGCCCTTGGGAAATGTACCTCCGGCGCAGTATCCGAGCGCCGGGTCATTGCCGCTCACCGTAATCGTGGCCTGCAGCACGTGATCCGACCCGTACCGTCGGATTCGGCCATCGGCGCAGGCGACCCAGATCCGATCCGAGTCGTCGATGGCAAGAACGCCTCCTCCAACCGGAAGAGTGATCACGACCTGAGGACTGATGCCTTTGAATTTTGCGATCGTGCGATTGCCGGCGACGTTGATATAGAGGTTTTTCGCTGAGTCGAACGCCATCGCGTCGTTGTTGTCGAGAGCCGCGAGCGGGCCGACAGCGTTGAAGTTTGTTCCGTTGCCTCGGAGCGCCCGGATGCGGCCGCTGAATGGAACGAGATCTGAAGACGCAACCAAAAGTGTCCCTGGCTCGCCCGAAAAGGCGCCGGTCACATCAAAGAGAACCCCGTCCGGGTCGTAGATCTTTTCGTTGCTGATGGTTTCCCAGAATCCTCCGCCGGCGGGAATGCGCCGCATGAACTCGCCGTCGGTGGCGTTGTTATCCGAGCCCGCGTACAGGTTGCCGGCCGGATCAAACGAGAGCGTGTAGGCGCGATAGCCGCTGTTGAACGCGCCGTAGTAATGGATGCCGATGCCCGGGATGGACGGCGCCGCGACGGCAACGGTCGCAAGGAAAAAACTGGCTACGAGAGAGTTCAGTCGCATGGGTGCCTCCGCATCCAGCGTACGAGACCAATGCCATCGCTCCAAGCCGATTTTCCGCCTGATTTGCCGGCAACGGCGTATCCGAACACCACGACTTGGTCATCCGTCAAACTCGTGCGCTGCTTCTACGCCCGGACGATCCCGGAAATCCGCGACATCACGGACACAAAAGCTGGTTGTACGCGATGACGAAAATGGTGAAGTCGGAGTCATCCACGAAGCCGTCCGCGTTGAGATCGCTCGGACAGCCAGATGGCATCGCAGGGTCCGCGCAGTCCAGGATGTTGTATGCGGCAGAGAAGAGCACAAAGTCGGCATCATCCACCTGGTTGTCGCCGTTAATGTCGCCGGGACAGTTCGGGACGAGAAACTGCCCCGGACTGAGTGCGCCGCTGCTGAACCGAACCTCGTCGATCAGACCGGCGAAGTTGCGCCGGAAGAAGTCCGTGCCGCCGCTGCCGTAGTTGCCCGCCCCGATGTAAAGGGGGAAACCGGTGTAGTTGACCGGTGTCAGCGGCATGACAAGGTCAGACCGCTTTGTCCCGTTTACATACAGCTCCGAGTGGGCCTCTGTGCCGAGACGCCGGTAAACCAAAGCGACGTGATACCACGAGCCCGGCGGCGACGCGACCGCGGACCCCGGCGTGTATTGCGTGCCCCCGGTCGCGCCACCACCAATCGAGACGATCGCGAAGAACGTGCGACTGGGTGGGTCATAGCCAATACCCCACGATGTGATTCCAACACCAGTATTGAAGATCTGCTTGGTCACGATCATGTGGCCCGTCGCGCCGCCGGTGTTCGGATATGGCGATGCGGGCCTCGCGAGCAGTTCGAGCGTGAAGTCTCCCGCTGCATGGAACGCCGGTCGATCGGCGACTGTGAGATAGTCAAAGTCCGCGCCGGCATTGAAGCACGATGTACCCGCCGCGGCGTACGGAGCGACAGAGGTGGAATAAAAGCACGCGCCCGTTGGTGTTGCTGTTGCACCTCCGGAGATATCTGTTTGAGGTCCGAGCGCCGCGTTGTTGGCGCCCCCTTCAAAGCGAAGCCAGAAGAGACTCGCTCCCGCGTGCGCAGACGCGCACATCGCGAGCGATCCGATGACGCACGGCAGAAGAGTTTGCATGGAGGACTTCCTTCCAGCTCGGGCTGACTTCCGGAATCAGCGCGAGTGTAAAGGGAAGATTCGACTTTGCAAGTGAATGCGTTTTCACTTGTCGTCGGTCGCGAGAACTACGGGCAGATCAGATTGTCGTACGCGCTCGCGAAAACGACGAAATCGCTGTCGTCGGTCAGTCCATCGCCCGTGAGGTCGCCCCGCGGGTCGACGAGGGCGTTGTAACAGTCGGCGAAAAGAACGAAGTCCGAATCGTCCACCATCCCGTCGAAGTTGAAATCGCCCGCGCACGTCGGGAAGTAATTGACGTAATGGTCGGTGAACGAGCAGTTGCCCGACAGCTCGAACGCGACGAGGGTAATGCGGTTGAATCCGCTCGTGAAGTTGAACGCACGCGAGTAGGTGAATCGGTCAGTCTGCGCGCACTGGTTGAACGCGTTGCTCGAAGCGGCCGGATCCGCGGCCTCGGGCAGATTCTGGATGATGTGTGTCCGCGTCACGGTGCGATCGCCCGCGAGGACTTGAATCGTGAAACTGGGGCTGCCGCTCGGGTTGAGCGGCAGATTGGTGATGCTTGCGGTTGGCGGCGAGCGATCGATGTAGAAGACCTGGCGAAACTCGCGGAAGAGCGGAGCCTGATTCGAGTTGCGGTGACGGAAAGCGACGATGGAGAGATAGTGGATGCCTTCGTCGAGCACGCTGGCGTCGATTGTCTGTGCGTAGTTGCCCTGATTGATGAACTGGCTCTTGCCGTGAAGCGGATTGCTGACCGTCTGGAAAATCTCGTACCCGGGAACCGCGCCGTCGGTGTAAGGGAAATCAACCGAGCCGTTGCCGTTCCAATCTTTGAACCCCTGATCGATCAGGAATGCGGCATTGCCGTCGGCGTTGTTGTTCGCGCCGGCCTGGCCCACAATGCCGGGGTCGCCGTTGCTGGTTGTGAGCTGGATTTGGAACGAATCGGCCTGAATGACCGGGATCGGCGTCATGCGACGGCGATAGACCGGCGTGAAGTTGGTGTCCGCTGGAATCGTCGATGTTGTGTTGGCGAACGCGACCGTACCGCTGGGAATAGCGGGGGCGTAGATCAAGTAGCCCTTGTTGTGCGTGGTCGAACCGGTGGTATTGCGCGGGCAGGTGATCGTCACCCAGCCTGGTGTTGTCACACTGTTGACGGTGTTGTTCGCCACAGTCAGAACAGTCGGAATCGATGCGCCGCCGTTCACAGTCGGGTTCGCGGCATTGCCGGTGAGCTCGATCAGCCGCGTGCCGTTCGGGAAGCTGGTTCGAACCGTGCGAGTGTCGGTGCCGGTGTCGTAACGATCGTTGACGACCGCGAGACAATTGGCATCGAACGCGCCGCCACCGACGTCAGAGCGACGCTCGTAGATGAGCACGTCACCCTGGCTCTGGTTCGTCGGATCGGTCGCGTTGAGAACGTTGAAGGAGCCCCGGGCGACCATGTTGTGAAGCTGGACGAGGGTCGTGAGCGTTGCATCGGGAGCGTTCACGCTCGGATCGGTATTGAAGCCCATCGCGGTCGGCATTCCCTGCCGGGGCCAAAAGCCGGTGTGGGTCACGCCGCGAGCGTTGTGATAGATGATTGCCGCGCCCGGGCGGGTGAGCAGGTAGGCGTGCGCAAACATGCCTTGAGCCTGTGCCGAGGGATAGGCCGGAGGATTCGCGCTGCTGTTTCCCGAGCCGTTGTCGTGGCTGAAGATGTGGTTCAGCCCGATTGTGCCGTCGTTGAATCCATCAGCGTTGTCGAGGTGCGCGCTGACGACGTTGACCCACGTTCCGAGGCCCGAACTGGTGATGATGCTCCGGAGCGTGCCCGCGCCGTTGATATCGAGCGCGTCGCGGTTGGCGAAGGTGTCGCCAACGCGAACGTTGTAGTTGGGCTTGCGGATGTAGTTGTCGTAGATGGATTGGTTCGAGCCGAAGCACTCGCTGAAACTGAGCGCGTGGACGTGGCGTCCGTCCGGCGTGCTGCGCCGGTTCGCGAGCACCGAATCGAAGCTCTGATCCCAGAACGAAACCGGCGTGTTCACGACCGAGTCGAGGCGGAGTCCGTCGACCTTGCGAACGTCGAGAACCCATTGCGTCCAGCGCATCAGCAGGCCGGTCGCATTCTCGAGCGTCGGCGTGCCGTTCATTCCGTCATAGGGGTAGAACGTGAAGTTGAGCGAGCCGGGCGTGCGGGCGGTTCCGGGGTTGTTGACCGCGGTGCCTGCAAGCGTGTTGTTTGGATAGAACTGCGCGTTGCTCGCCGTCGGCACGTTGGAAAACGTGCCGGCGGGAATGTTGCTTGGGTTGCCGCCAGCGACCGGATGGCGGATGAAAAGGTTGTTGGATTCCTGCGCGATATCGATCAGGTTGAAGATGTCGCCATTGAGCGCACTGAAGTTCGCCCCGCCCGGATCAAGTCCCTGCAAATAGCCGGACCCGTTGCCGTTGTGGAAATCACCCCAGTTGTCCGTTGGCTGCTTGGCGGTGAAGCCCGGGTTGGGAGAAATCCAGAAGCCCGGCCAGCCGCCATTTTGTTGAAAAGTCGACGAAGCGTCGCGCACGCCGTTGTGGTTGTAGATGCCGTCGATGTAGACAAGGCCATTGGCACGCTGGAACTCGGCGCGATTCGCGTCGAAGTAATTCACCGTTCCGTACACGGTGGGCGATGCAGGCGAGCCGAAGTCGAAACGATCAAACGGGTCATAACCCGCCGAGAGCGGATCGATGCAGCGCGAAGGAGGCGGCAGCCAGACCGCGCCGTATCCAGCGACGAACCAGTCGGGCACTTTCTTCTCCATGTCCGACCACTTGCACTCGAACCACTGGAGCATGACGGGGCTGTCCGCCGCAAATGCGGCGGTGCACGGACCGCAAGAAGCAATGGCTAGACCTACAACCCGCGCGAGTAGGGCGGCCCGGCCTCGCGGCATGAGAAACGTCGTTTCGTGATTCGATGGCATCGGGTCCGGTTATTCTCGGGCGTGGCGGGGATTGGACTTCCGGCAGCACCCGATACGCATATCTCGGTGTTTGCCTGGCTGGAATTCCTGATTGTAACGGAGAATTCACCACCGCAGGCCTGGAAAAACACGACCTCCCGACGGCAACGAACCGTGGCAGAACGAAGGGGTCCGGGAGTGCTTGCGGCGACGGTTATCATCGCGTGTTTCGGGAACAAAAGGAGACTGCCATGGCCGGGACTGTTCTCTATACGGGTAAGACTCACAACACGAATGGGAAGAGCGGAGCGACGCGCAGCGACGACGGGCTGCTGGATCTGAAGTTACCCGAGCCGCACCCTGCCGCGGAGAACTTGTTTGGCGCAGCGTGGTCGGCTTGCTACATGGCGGCGATCCAGGCGCGGCGGCGCAAAAGAAGATCAAACTCCCGGGCGATCTGGCGGTCGATGCGCAGATCGAGCTGTTGCGCGGAGAGGGGGGCTATTTCCTCCGCGCGAAGCTGGATGTGAGCGTGCCGGGGATTGATCGCGGGCAGGCAGGCGAGCTGGTGGATGCGGCGCATCTGCTTTGCCCGTACTCCAAAGCGGTGCACGGCAACATCGAAGTGACGACGAATGTGGTGTGACGCTGCGGCTATTCGGAAAGTGAGTTCAATGTCATGCCGTCGAAGCGATAGAGGCCGGCGTTTCGGGTGCCGAGCCATATGTTTTTGCTTCGGTCCTGCGTAATGGACCAAAAGCCGTAGCCACCGAGGCCGCTTCCGATGGCAAAGTTTTCGAACGCCTTTCCGTCATAGCGCCAGACTCCTGACAGGTTGAGGCCGTTGTTGTCTTCTTCACCCCCGAACCAGATGTGGCCGGCCTTGTCAACGAGCATGGGAGAGCCCGTGCCGCGCTTTTCGGTAAATGGCGTGAACTCGTTACCGTCGTAGCGCCAGACGCCCGCGCTGCGCGTGCCCATCCACAGCGTTCCGTTGGAATCTTCGACAACGGTGCGGATCCATCCCTGACCACCGGGTTTGAACTGCGTGAGCGAAGTGCCGTCGAATCGAATAAGGCCTTCCAGCCCCGGCGGCATTCCCGACGCGAACCAGAGGTTGCCTTCGCGGTCTTCGAGCATGGCGTCGACCATTTTCAACTGGAGCTTGCTGGAATTGGCGATGGCGGGATCGTCGAGGAAGGGCGTGACGATGCCGCGCTTTGAAAAGTACATTCCCTCACTCGTGGCGATCCAGATTGTGCCGCGGCTGTCTTGAAGGATGCTCCAGACGGTGGGCGGCTTGGACGTGGCGGGCTTGTCGGAAGTCGTGAGCGGGGGGAGCGCAACGATTTCGAAGCGCTCGCCGTTCCAGCGGCAGAGCCCGGCATCAGTTCCGAACCAGAGTTGCGCGTCTTTGTCGGCGAGGGCGCACCACACGATGTTGCTCGACAGACCGTCGTGCACTGTGTACTGCGTGAAGGCTTTCCCGTCGTAGCGATAGACGCCTTCTCCGGTGGTGCCGAACCAGAGATCGCCGGCGCGATCCTGCGCGGCGCAGCGGACCTGGGCGGATTGAGGGTTGCTGCCTTGGGTTCTTGTGAGCTTGGCGGTTGAAGGGCGGGACGGTTTGGAGGTTGGAGCGAGAGCGGAAATTTGGGGCTGAGGCGGCTCGGCGGATTTGCCGGTGGGCGGAAGTAGAGCGAGCGAAACGCAAAGGGCGAGCAATCCGGGAGTTGCGGGCATGGAGTTCCTCTCAGGTAGAAAGGTTGAGCGCGCAACGAACCGGATTGGTTCGGAGTTGAAGCTGGAAGAGGCAGCCCTGCGGGTTTTCTCTTCGGGTCTATGCGGCGGAAGGAGAGCACGACTCGCCGCGAAGCAGCGCGGCGTGGGCCCGACTCATGAGTTCTAGTCGCAAAGGAGGGCGTTGTATGCGACGACGAACGTGGAAAAATCCGCATCATCGACGACGTTGTCGCCATTGAGATCGGCTGGGCAGAGCGCGGGCATTGAGGGATCGGCGCAATCGAGGATGTTGTACGCAGCCACAAATATGGAGAAGTCGGAGTCATCGACGAAACCGTCGCCGTTGAGATCAGCGGGGCAGGATGCGATGTCGAACTCGACGACGTAGCCGCTGATCAGGTTGGTGCTGTTGGTCATGATGTAGTCGCCGATGTAGTGGAACGATGGGGCGTAGAAACCGGCGCCTTCGGCGCCCGGGCCTTCGGCGTGATCGACCCACCACGTGTTTGACTCTGGGACAGAGAAGCCATTGATCCATTGCCAAGTCGCGCCCGCGCCGGCGGCGAGCGTCGCGCCGATCCAGTAGACGCGATTCGGAACTACGCCGGGTGCATAGACCTGATTGAAAACGAAGTTCAGTTCATCGGTGTAGCGGGCGGATTCGAGGATGAGAAGGTGGCCCTGAACGCCGTTATGGGTGCGGGCTGCCGCGGCCGTGAGTGCGGCGGAAAAGGTGAGGTTGGCCTGATCGATGCGCTCGTAGAAGTGGCCGTTGCCGCCGGAAGCGGTGGGCCACTGAATCGGCGCCGCAAGGGCGAAGGAGGAGAACGAGAGGAGCAACACAGCGCCGAGTTTGGAAAGCATGAAGCAAGTTTAGTGCAAAGGACCGGGTTTTTGAAGCATCAATTTGCAAGCGGGCAGAGGATCAAGTCGACAGAAATGCCGCCGGAACGGGGGTGTCCATGCTGCTCGAAAAGGGCGCCAGCCCTGTACCAGGTTGATCAGCTCTTTGGTTGTTCTGCTGCCTTACCCGCAGATCAACTCGTTGTACGCGACGACGAACGCGACGAAGTCGGCGTCGTCGACGAAGCCGTCGCGATTGAGATCGGCGGGGCACAACTGAGGCATTGCCGGGTCGGCGCAATCAAGAAGGTTGTAGGCGGACGCGAAAAGGGAGAAGTCTGCATCGTCCACGAACCCGTCGCTGTTCAGATCGGCGGGACATCCGGAGCGGAAGACTTCGCCGGTGTCGTAGCCGACGAAATAGAGATTGCCGGCGGGGTCGAATGTGATTCCGAAGGCGCGGGGGAATCCGTTTCCGACTGGCACAAGTTGATCGGCTTCATTGATTCGTGAGAGCGTGCCGTTTCGGTTGTTGAGGACGTAGACGCCTTTGGGCATCGCGCCGCCGGGGCTGAACGCGATGGTTGGATCCGCCAACGTGCCGACGGGTATGGTGGCCTGAAGAATGTCGTCGCTTCCGTAGCGCCGCACGGCGGCGTCGGCACAGGCGACCCACAAGCGATCGAGCTCGTCGAAGGCGAACATGTTGCCGCCGGCGGAACTCGGGAGCGTCACCGCGACGACCGGTGAGAGCCCGTTGAAACGGACAATGTTGTGATTGGGGAAGACATTGACGTGCAGGACCTTTTGAGAATTGAACGCCATCGAATCGTTGTTGTTTAGAGACTGGAGCGGACCAACGACTTGAAACCGACTTCCATCGGGGCGCAACGCGTAAATGACTCCCGAGCCTCCGATGAGATCTGAGCATGCGACGAGTACGGAATTTGCAACGCCGGAGAACGCGCCGGTTGCATCGAAGAGGACGCCGTCGGGGTCGTAGACCTTACCGGTTGAGAATTGGACGGACGTGCCGCCACCGGGTGGGATACGGCGCACGAATGCGCCGGAGACTGCGTTGTCATTTGGTCCGGCGTGCAGCGAACCGTCGGTGCCGCGGGTAAGGGTGAAGGGGAGTGAGTTTGAAGGAAAGTCGCCGTAGTGATGGACGCCGATGCCCGGGATGCTCGGCGCGGCGAGGGATGGGGAAGCGAGGAGCGTGACGAGTGGTATTGCGGAAAGAAGAGCGGCGACGCGGATGGGTTGCGGCATGGCGATTCCTCCCTATTTAAAGATAACGGTGAGGCGGGGGAAGTGCAAATGAATAATCGACTATGCGGTCTTTGCGGGTGTGGGATGTGTCGTCGAGCTCGATGGTCAGTTGAACTGTGAGCGTGGAGGGATTGCAGAGGGTGAAGTCGACGGACTTGAGGTCGATGTTGTTTTGGTAGTCCTGTCTACTTCCGATCCGGGTTTGCCTTTACGCCGAAACGGAAAAAGAAGATGTGCCGCGAGGGACTCCGGGATTTGGTCGCCTCGCAGGCCGTAGTTTTGCGGGAGGTGGCGGGGGAAATGCGCTGTGCCGAAGAGGACGTCCCAGATCGGAAAGATGCCGGCGAAGTTCTTGTCGATTCCTTCTTCGTCGGATGCGTGGTGCCAGCGGTGGTAGGCGGGGCTCACGAGGATCCATCGGAATGGACCGAAGCTCCACTTCAGGTTCGCGTGGAGAAACATGACATAGAAGGAGACGAGCGGCACGACGGAGACGATTGCGAGTGCCGCGAAGCCGAAGAGGAGGATCGGAAGGAGCTGGCACGAGCGGGTGATGAGATCGTTCAAGGGATGAACGCGCGAAGAAGAAATCCAGTTCATCTCTTCGGGCGAGTGGTGAATGGCGTGGATGCGCCAGAGCGGGCCGCGGTGAAGGCCGCGGTGTGTCCAGTAGTCAACGAAGTCGGAGAGAAGCAGGATCTCAATACACTGCAGCCAGAAGGGCTGGCGACCGATCGGCCCGAAGCCACGCACCAGAAAATCTTTGGGGATGTTCTCGAAGCCGATGCATGCGGCGCCCAGGAGCAGGATCACGGCGAGGATGGCGCCGGTGAAGCAGCGGGTGAGAAGGGGCGTGGCGAACCAATACACGGCATCGATGAAGAATCCTTTTCTCCGGAAGAGTGGTTGAGCATGAGCCGGGGCGAGATGTTCCGCGGGCGTGAGAAGGAGCGCGGCGATTCCGGCGAGGGCGACGACCTGGGTAATTGAGTCTTTACCGGGGAAGAGCGGGCTGATCGAACTGAAGAACTCATCGGGTGTCATGGGGGTCGTTGCGCTTCATGGGAAGTTCCGATCGAGCGTCCAGTGCCGAACTACGACTTTCTGAAAGATCTCCGAAAGCATACGGGAATGTATGGAGGACTTGGCTGCGTGACTTTTCATGCGGAGGCGCGGGTTCTGCAATCCGAGTGGTCAAGACGGGCGATTTTTCTTTGACACAGGAGGGGTGATGAAGTAGCTTGAAATAGCACGCGGCCCGTCGCGGGCGGCGATCGACGCTCCTATCCGGAAGGGGTCGTATGCATCATCCAAGTTTGACCCGTCGTGACTTGCTGAAGTCTGCTGCCGCGTTGCCCCTGCTCGGGCTTGGGGCGTCTGCCTCACAAAGCTCTCCGAAGGCCAACGTCATTTTGTTCATCACCGACCAGGAGCGGGCGATTCAGCACTTCCCGGTTGGATGGGAGGCGCGGAACCTTCCCGGGCTTACGCGGCTGCGGAGTCGCGGGCTTTCCTTCGGCCGCGCGTATACCAATGCGTGCATGTGTTCGCCGGCGCGTTCGACGCTGATGTCGGGCTACTTCCCCGCGCAGCACGGCGTGAAGTACACGCTGGAACGGGACATGCCTGCGAACAAGTTTCCGCAGGTTGAGCTTTCGACCAGTTTCAAGAACATCGGGACGGTGATGGCGGCGGCGGGGTACAACGTTATTTACAAGGGCAAGTGGCACTGCAGCAAGCCGGCGCAGGGAGCGAATGCGCAGGCCGCGCGCTTCGTGCAGAAGGACCTCGAGCGCTACGGATTTCAGCGCTGGAACCCGCCGGACGCCGGCGCCAATCAGGACCCGAGCGAGGCGGGGGGCGGCAACGCCGACAACGACGGGCGCTTCATGAACGAAGACGGTCAGTGGAAGGCGGGGAAGGAGGGCGTGCTGCCGTTTCTTGACTGGGTTGCGAAATCCCAGCAACCGTTCTTCCTCATCATCTCGCTCGTCAACCCGCACGACGTGCTGTTTTACCCGAAGAACTTCGCGACTTCCGGATATCCGGAGTCGATGCTGGCGGGCGATATCCAGGTGCCCGAGACGAACTCGGAGCGGCTTGACACCAAGCCCACGGCGCAGCGGGACTTTCTTGCGATCACCGATGCGGGGATGGGCGTGCTGCACGATGATCCGTCTCGGCGCGCGTATCTCAATTTCTACGGCAATCTGATGAAGCAGGCGGACGGCTACCTGCAGCAGGTGATGAGCGCGCTTGATCAGCTCGGCCTGACGAACGACACGATCGTGATCCGCACGGCCGACCACGGCGAGATGGGGCTGGCGCATCGCGGACAGCGGCAGAAGAATTTCAACTTCTACGAAGAGGCGTGCCGCGTGCCGCTGGTGTATTCCAATCCGCGGCTGTACGACCGCGCGTATGCGACGGACGCGCTGGTCTCGCACGTGGATTTTCTGCCGACGCTTGCGAGCCTTTTCCATGCGCCGGTCTCGGCGCGGGCGAACTGGCAGGGGGTCGATTACTCGCGGATCGTGCTCAATCCGGGCGCAGCGCCGGTGCAGGACTATCTGGTCTTTACGTACGACGATTACCAGTCGGGTCAGTCCGGCGGCGTGTCTCCGTTTCCGCCGAATCGCATCGTTTCGATCCGCGAGGCGCGATTCAAACTGGCGGAGTACTACGACCCCGCGGGGCAGGCCGAAAGCCAGTGGGAGATGTACGACCTCTTGAACGATCCGCTCGAGGTCGAGAACATTGCCTGGCCGACGTATGTGCGCACGCAGGCGCAGCAACTGGAACTCGACCGGCTGCGAGCAAAGCTCGCGGCGGTGAAGGCGACGCGGTTGAGGCCGCTGGTGTGAGGGGAGGGGAGGGGAGGGAAATGGCAAATGTGCAAATGGCAAAGGGCTAAAGGGAGAAGAAAAATTCGTTGCGGGTTTTGCGGGCTTCGCGCAGGTGAAATTTGGCGTCGAGCTTGATGCGTGAGTTCGGGCGCGAAGATGCGGGGGCGGCATCGATGTGTGGCGCGGCATTGCTCTACGTTCTTTGGTTGTCAAAGAAAGGCGACTGCCGCAGTTTCTGCGGATGCGTGACGAGACGTGCTTCGTCGACTTGGTGATGCGAAAAGTTCAGTGACTGGCGCGAGATGGGGTCAGCCTGAGGCTGAACGCGGGGCGGATGAATGAGAAGTGGGGCGGGGCGGGGCAGTGGAGTTTTCTGCGGTGCGGGCTGTGTTGCGGGCTGTGTTGCGGGCGCGATGCGGTGGGGCGCCTCGGGGTTGTGAAAGACTGGAAGAAGAGGGTTTGGGAACGGGAGTGGGGGTGGAGTTGCTGCGCGATTGGGTGGGCCGGCTTGGCGACTTGGGTGTCGTGCGCGGTGTTGTGTGCGGTGTGCGCGTTCGTACCTTCTTGGAATGCGCGGTGGAATTGCGACGCGGGCGACGATTTGGTTCGCGGCGAGCGCGTGGCGTGGAACGTTGATCGCGTTGAATGACATTTGCAGGTTCGCCACGAGGAGAGTCGGCATCGCAATTGGCGTTGCTCTGGGCACTGCTCTGGGCGTTGCTCTCGGCGTTGAGCTGGACGCTTGATTGCGTGCCGCGGTCGCCACTTGCTTTGCTCGCTTCCCCAACCCCTTGCGTTCCTTCTTGCTTTGGTGAAGGGGTGTCGGATTTGCGAGCGCGGTTTCCAGTGCGCGGGGGTGCGGGCTCGGCGGTGAGGCGCTGGAGGAAGCGGGCGGCCTTGAGCATGGTTTCGTTGGCGCGGTGGAGATCGGAACCGAAGGCGGCGTCGATGGTTGGTTTTTGGGGGCGGAGCTTGTGGGCGTTGATGATGTTGGCGGCGGACTGCGCGGCGACGGGGAGCGTGAGGCGGCCGATGAAGCGGGCGCGGGTCATGGCTGTGGTCTGGATCAGATCGAGACGCTCGGCGACGTCGGGGCGGGCCATCCAGAGGGAGAGCGCTTCGAGGGAAAACTCGTGCGCGGCGCAGAGCTCTTCGAGCGAGGTGCTGGGATCGGCGAGCTCGCAGATGAGGTCGGTTTCGTGGAGGGGATTGACCTTGTCCACGGGCGCGGCGGTGCGCGGATTGCGGGCGGGCTTTACGGGGGCGGCGGGTTGGTAGTTTTTG